>Ga0315273_10005156_pt1 | contig 16129 bp, 12 predicted proteins | sample YL17G02_0_MG_FD_205753 | JGI IMG/M metagenome (GOLD analysis project Ga0315273, IMG submission 205753) | Sediment microbial communities from Yellowstone Lake, YNP, Wyoming, USA - YL17G02_0 | ecosystem: Environmental > Aquatic > Freshwater > Lake > Sediment | place: USA: Wyoming | collected... | reverse complement strand
GCGGCGGCCTCGCAAGCGGCGAGGAACTGGCCGGCTCACCGGCGCTCGCCGACGTCACGCTCGGCAAGGGCCACGTCGTCCTCTTCAGCTTCAACCCGACGTGGCGCAGCCAGACCCACGGCTCCTACTTCCTCGTCTTCAACGCCCTGCTCAACTGGAAGAACCTGGACGCCAAACCGAAATAGCCAGGGCGTCCATCGGAGCGCTCGGCGAGCCGAAGGCCGGCGCCTTTTTATCTCAGAAGGCGAGCGCCCTCCCGTTGAGGGCGGCAGTGGCGACGGCCTTATAGCCGCCCTTCGGGTCAATGGCAGCCCCGACCGCATAGCCGCTGATCACATAGCCGCGCGGAACATAGGGCGCCAACGCGTTCGGCACCACGGCCACCTCGAGTCCCAGTTTCTTGACGGCGGTCAACAGGTGGCCGCAGAAATCCCCCTCGAAGATCTGCGGCTTATTGCTCCCATCGGCTTCGTACTTGGGGGAGTTGAGACCGGGCGCGTCGATGGCCTGCTTGATGCTCATTCCGAAATCCATGAGGTTCAGAAGGACGGACAGGGTCTTCTGGTGCAGGCCGGCCCCGATGGACGACAGCGCCGCGACCGGCTTACCGTCCCTGGCGATGATCAGCGGTTCGGTCGGATCGGGCAGACGCTTTCCGGGACCTGTCTGAGCGATCAATCTCTGCTGGAACGCCGCCGGGTCGGGGATCGATACGCCGTCGACGAAGATCCCGGTCGTGCCCCAGACGGCGGTGTTGCTGGTGTGCACAATGGACGCGATGTTTCCCCAGCGGTCGATGGCCACAATGGCATCCGAGTGTTTAGGTTCGTCGCTTGTCGGGACCTTCGTCAGCGGGAATCTGCCGGAGGACATCAGCGACCAAACACGTCGGGCGTGCTCTACCCCTGCGCGGGCCGCCAGAGAGCCGTCGGCCCCCCCGAGAAGCTGAGAGACCGTCTGCCCCGGCATGAAGCTAAGGGCCATCAGGTTCGTGATCTGGTTCAGCCAGAAGAACGCCCGAGCCGACTCGGAATAGTGCCCCATGCCGGAAAGGCCGGCTTGAGAGGCGACATTGAGCGCTTCGGCGACATGGACGCCGCCCTGCGCCGGCAGCCCGGGGGCGTAGATCCTGTATCCCCCATAGGAGATTTCCAGAGGATCGGACCAGATGACGTCATAATTTTTCAGGTCATCCATAGTCATCTTGCCCCCATCGCGCCGGACGGCCTCGACGAACTTCCTTCCCCACTCGCCAGTGTACATATGATCCGCGCCCCGGTCGGCGACCCGGCGTAATGTGACGGCCAGTTCGGGCTGTTTGAAGAGATCCCCTTCGGCGACCCATGATCCGTCCGGCTTGGTGAATAACGCTTGGGTCGCCGGAAGTCGAGACAGCACCTTCTGGCGCAGCTTGACCAGTCCCGCATGGAACGGAGTGAGCTCGAAACCGTGCTCGGCGTAGTAGATGGCCGGTGCAAAAAGGTCTTTGAAGTCCAGCTTACCGAACCTTTCGTGTGCCGCCCGGACCCCGGCCATGTATCCGGGAACGAGCGCCGTTCGTCCGCTGGGGCGGATCTCGGCGTCGGGCCGCGGCGACAGGACGTTCGTCTGAGCTGGGATGGTCATGGGGTCGTCCTCGCCGGCCACGGTGTTGAAGCCGGCGTTCAGGTTGTAGAACCGCGCCGACCCGGCATCGAAATAGACCATGGTCAGGATGCCGGCGTAACTCACCCAACTGCCCATGGCCAGGGTGATCTGGGCCAGCGATGTCGCGAGGACGGCGTCGGCGGCGCTGCCGCCCTGGCGTAGAACCTCGAGCCCGGCGCGCTCGGCCAACGCGCTGGTCGTGCCGGCGATCACACCGTTCTTGCCCTCGGCCAGGACATTCTGCAAGCCAAACTGTTTGTTGAGCCAGGTGTAGACCTCCAACTCGCCGGCCCTCCATTTCTTCGGGGAGAGGTCAACTGGGGACGCGGCCGCCGGCCCCGCGAGGGAGATCATGCATAACATGGCCAGGAGCTTCCTTCGGATCTTCCCGGCTTTCGTCGTTGAGCAGGCCTTCTTGATCATGCTGTCCTCCATATCGAGCGTCATGGGATATCCTCCATGCGGGGATAGCCTAATCCGGGAACCGGCCGCGGTCTGCTCAACCTATAAGATGAGCAACGAAAGCGGCCTCTGGCAGGACGTCAAAGGTCAGGAAACGTGCGGAAAGCCGCTTGGCATAGAAAGGGCATTGATCTCGGAGCCGACAGGCCTTTATGACGCGGTCGGATGCTTCCGATATTCCGAGGGGGTCCGGCCGGCCAATTCCTTGAAAACCCGGTTGAAGGTGGCCAGGGAGTTGAAACCGCAGTCCAGGGCGACGGTGATTAGCTTGTCTTGGCTCGCATCGGGCCCGGCCAGCCGCCGCTTGGCGTCTTCGACACGGTAATGATTGACGAACTCGTAGAAATTCCGGCCGAGATGCTCGTTGATGACGCGGGAAAGATGAGCGGTGGGGATTTCGAGGGCTTGGGCCAGCTTGGGGAGGGTGATCTCGGGATCCAAAAAGGACCTTTCGCGTTCCATCAGATCGAGCAAACGCGTCTTATAGAGCACTGCGTTTTCCGGCGTCAGCGACGAGCGTTCGTACCGTCGGCCCGGCCCGGCCTCGATTGGGCCGTAGAAGATCTCGGGTTGAAGCATGGCCCGATACCCGGTCACGAACGTGTTCATGGCGGCGAGAAAGGCGATGATCTGGGTGACCAGGCCGATCGCCCGGCCCTCGAATCCGACAACGGCGATCATCCCCAAGCCGACGCCCCAGATCGCGGCGTAAACGGCCAGGCGCCGCCGGAGCCAGCCAAGGTTGATCCGGTCGATCGTCGAATAAGTCGATCTTATCTTTTGGGAATGGGCCCGAAGGAGACGGATGATGGCGGCGACATATGCGGCCGTCTGCAGGGTCGACAGGATCGTGACGACGAGCCATGGCTGCCGGACCGCCCATGCGATGGCGCCCGGCCAGGCCGGACCGCCGGGGGGCAGGTTCAAGTAGGCCCCGTAGGCGAACAACCCCAGGAGGAAGGGCATCCCGTGGAGGGCGTCAACGGGCGTCCACCGGCGGTCCCCGATGGTCATCGCCTGGATGTAAAAATAGAACAGCGGGCCGTAGGCCAGGGCCACGGATCCCATGAAGATCGAGAGGGCAGGCCAGATGTCGTAGAGGCCGAGGAGCAAGATGATCCCGTTGGCCATGCCGATCGCCACGGCCAGGAGGAAAATGGCCATGATCTTATTGGCCCGCCGGTGGCCCCTTCGAGTAAAGAACAGCACCATCGACTGGATCAGGGCGTGGATCGCCCCGGCCAGATTGATATAGCTGAGGAGTTTTATCCAGGAATCCACTGGCTTACCGCGGGGAAGCATAGATCGCGGAACAGGCCAAGTCAAGGCTGGCCGGTGGGAGCGGGAAGGAGCATCCTATACCTAACGGCCTCGAGGAACGAAGCCGGACCAATAAACGTGTATAATATGAAGACCTAATGACGACTTGGAGGCATTCATGAGGAAAACCATCCGTACAACAGCGACGGCACTTTTAGCTCTGGCCTTCCTGGCGGCTTTGGCCGTCCCGGCGGCCGCCCAGGACAAACCCGTGGACATGAAAAAAGTCATCGCCGATATCGTCGGCGACTACGATTTCTCCTTCCAAGGGGAGTCGATGATCGTCCAGTTCACCGAGAGCGACGGAAAACTTTTCGGCGCCCCCGTGGGAGAGGCGTCCGAGGAGCTGACCCCGGTCGAGGGGAAATCCCTCTGTTTCGGCGTCACCGTGGCGGCGAACGGCCAGTACTATGAATGCCAGTTCGTCCGCAACGACAAGGGCGTCATCGACAAGTGCGTCATGAACGCGATGGGGACGACCGTCGAGGGGATGAAGATCATTAAATAGGCGGTCCCATGTTCAGAGCATCGGACTTGAAGAAAGGCGACGTCGTCAAGATCGAGGGTGACGCTCATATCGTCGAGACGATCAAGGTCCAATCGCCCTCGGCCCGCGGCGCGGTGACGCTCTACAAGGTCCGTTTCCGCAACCTGACGTCGAAGCGCAAGATCGACCAGGCCCTGCGCGGCGACGACGTCCTGGCCGAAGCCGATTTCGAGCGGCGGCCGGTTCAATACCTGTACGGCGACGCTTCGAGCATCACCTTCATGGACCTGCGGGACTACAGCCAGTTCACGCTGACGAAGGACGAGATCGAGGAGGAGTGGCCGTATCTCACCGAGGGCATCGAAGGGCTGATATCGATCTGCTCTGAGGGCCGCGTCCTCGGCCTGGCGATACCGACCTTCATCAACCTCGAGATCGTGGATACGCAGCCGTCCGTGAAGGGCGGGTCGGTCACGGCCCGGACGAAGCCGGCCACCCTGTCGACCGGGCTGGTCGTGCAGGTCCCGGAATACATGTCGACCGGCGAAGTCATCCGCGTCGACACCCGTACGGGGGAATACGCCTCCAAGGCCTGAGCGGGCGTCCGTCCCTTTGCTGATTTTGCCGGCCGTCGCCGCACGATATCATGAAAAACAACGGCTACGCTTATCCCGATCGAATTCTCAAGTCGGACGAAGGCGTCTCGGTCGCGGCCTTCTATACGGTTCATTACACTCACTCGACCGAGGATGTATGGCGACAGCGGATCCAAGCGGGGCAGGTCTTGCTCAACGGGCGGCCGGCGTTACCGGATGAACTCCTGACCCGGGGCGACCGCCTGACCTACCATCGCCTTCCCTGGGAGGAGCCCGAAGCTCCGAGGAATTTTGAGACCCTGTTCGAAGACGGGGACGTCCTGGCGCTGGCGAAACCTTCCGGGTTACCCGTCCTTCCCGGAGGTTTTTTTTTGGAAAACACCCTGCTTTACCTGGTGCGGCAACGCTATGGCCCCGAGTGTTCGCCGCTCCATCGACTCGGACGCGGCACGTCCGGGGCCATTCTCTTCACCCGCAACGCCCGGGCCGCGCGATCGTTGGCAACCGCCATGTATGAAAGACGGATCCTCAAGGTGTATCTGGCCTTGGCCTTCGGGACCGCGATGCCGGACACTTTCACGGTCGACGCGCCGATCGGGCCTGTCCCGTATCGGCGTCCGGCGACCGTCCATGCGTACCGCCCCGACGGCCGGCCGTCGATAAGCCATGTCCGGGTGGTCCGCCGCCTCGCCGACGAGAACGCGACGATCCTCGAAGTGACCATCCCCACGGGACGGCCCCATCAGATCCGGATCCATCTCAGCTACGCCGGATTCCCTCTGGTGAGTGACCCGCTCTATCAAATTGGGGGAATTCCTCGCGCGGACGGCGAAGATGATGAACGCGCCGCGCTTCCCGGCGAAACAGGCTATTTCCTACATTCTTGGAAGATCCGGTTTCCCCATCCGGCAAGAGGCGAAGACGTGGAGGTCGTTTGTCCTCCCCCTGCCGTTCTTGATCCGGGATAGTCATTTCCTCTCGGGTTAGCCCTTGGCATGGTAATTGCTGATTACTATCGTGGTGATGATCGAATGGAGGAGAGCCCATGACCCAGCTTCACAGAGGCCGCCCAAGGGGAGAGTAAAGCCGGTCCGGCGTCGCCGTCAGCCTTTCCAGTCCGCCATCACCCGGCTGAAGCAGACGAGGCCGCTGGGGATGCAGGCGCCGTACCCCCCGCCCGGGAACGTCCAGGCGCCGGAGAGGTAGAGGTTCTTGATGGGTGTTGTCTGCGGAAAGCGACGGTTGCCCGAGTTGTCGACGGTCTGGTCCCAGCCGTAGATCGCGCCCCGCGGGTTGCTCGTGAAGCGGACGTTGGTCAGGGGTGTCGCGACCTCAATGACCTCGATGGCCTTTCTCAATCCGGGCAAGAGCGTTTTCTCCACCTTGTCGATCAGGATGTCGGCCAGGCGCAGCTTTTCCTTGGTGTAGGCGTCTTTGTTCCCGTAGAAATAATCGGTTTCGAACTTCTTCCAGTAGTCGAAACCCTGTGTCGCGATGATGTTCAGCGTGTTCTTGCCCTTGGGCGAACAGCCCGGATAGAGGTTGTCGTAGACGGTCAGCCCGAAATCCGGATCGTCCGGCAGACCCCCGGCCATGACGGTCTTGTACTCGGCCTCGATGTCGTAGCCGGCGTGATAAAAGATCTCGCTCTCCTTGAGCCCGACCTTGCGGACGAGGTCAGTCTTGAGGCCCAGCCAGACCAGGAAGGTCGAATAGCTGACGGAGAGCTTGTCCATGCGCGCGAGCAAGTCCTTGAGAAATTCCTTGTCGTCGACCATCCGGGTGAACGTGTCCACGGCGTTGGCGTTGGAGATGACGGCCCGGCCGCGGTATTCCGCGCCGTCCGCGGTCCTGACGCCGTAGGCGGCGTGGTCGCGGGTGAGGATCTTCTCGACACGCGTGTTGAGCTTGATCTCGCCGCCGTTCTTCTTGATCAGGCCGGCGAAGGCGTCGCTGATCTTCTGCGACGTGCCGACGGGGTAGTAGCCGCCGCCCTCGAGATAACCCATGAGGGGCATGGCGTAGTAGAATGGCGAGAGCTTGGACGGCGGGAGTCCGAAGTAGCCCCATAGCCCCGAAATGACGGCCTTTAGCTTCGGGTTCTTGATCCGTTCGTCGACCATGGCCCCCCAGGTCCGGCTGAAGTTCTTGAAGAGATGCGGGAACTTGGCGGGGAACGTGGACATGTCGACCTGGCCGCCCGCGCGCGAAAGATTGCCGACGTCGTCGGCAAGACCCTTCATGTCGGCGAAGATGCCGTCGATCGCTTGCGCGTCGTTGGGGAAGTTGTCTTTGAGGACCTTGAGGTAGCCGGGGACATCCCGATGCGGGACCCGGATGTCGTAGTCCGGGTAAATGGTGCGGTAGAGGGTTTTGTGGGGGACGAAGGTGACGTCCTGGATCTCGGGGAAGCCCTCGATCAGGTTGGCGACGCCGTCGCGAAGGCCGACCGTCGTCGAGTGGAGCGAGACGTCGAAGGTGAAGCCGCCCGGCCGCGTGAAGGCGGAGGCGTAGCCGCCGGGGACGCTGTGCTGTTCGAGGACGAGGACCTTGTACCCCTGGCGGGCGAAGGCCGCGGCCGCGCTGAGGCCGCCCAGGCCGGCGCCGATGACGACGGCGTCGCAGGTCCCCGGCGGGGTCTTGTCCTGGCCGCCGCGGGGAAAGGCGTTCCAATCCCAGGCGAGCAGCGGCATTCCGGCCAGGAGCGATTTGAGGAAATCCCGTCTATCCCACGCGTTTGGCGACATCTTGATGCCTCCTTGATATCCCTGTCTCGGGCTGGCCCAAGTTTACCGCCGGGGTGGAGGGGAGTCAACCCGCCGTCGCCGAGTTCTACCTGTAGCCGCAGAGAGGCCAGATTTTAATGTCGGCCGGGGCGCGGGGCTCGGCGCGCAACCCCAGTTTGAACGGGACCTCGAAGAACCGCCGCGAGAGCCGCATGTCGCCCTGATGAAAAAGTGGCTGGAGGCCGGTGGCGAGCACTCGGACCACAGGAAAAGGAATGTCCGGAAGGCTCAGGTCGACGACGATGACCTCGGACCCGATTCCATTCAGGATCGCAACGCACCTTTCGATATTTTCCTTGAGGTCGGCAGAGGAGAGGTTGACGAAGTCGCTCAGCGGCATCTTCGTCGCGGCCGGCGCGGCATATCGCTCGGGCGACCCGGAGCGGAGCCATCCTTCATGGTTGGCGGAAGGCGGGAGGAGCTGAACGGCTTCGGTCAGGGCCCGTGAGACAGCCAGTGACGGGTCGAGGTGACAGCCGAAAGCGACGGCGCAATTCTCAGGTCCATTCATCTTCCGCAGAAAGGCCGAAACGACGGGGATCGGGATGTCCGTCGGAACGGCCGCGAACGAGCAGAAGAAACCCTTGGCCTCGAGGTCCTCGAGCAACAGGCTGAATCCGGAAGGTCGGGCGTCCGATCGGATCGCCGCGGGCGGCAGCCGGTTGTATTCGGCGATGACGACGGCGTCCCTTTCGACGACCTCCAGGACGGCATGGAGGATGGCTTCTTCGATGTTGTTCCCGGAGGCCAGCCCGTTGGAGTCGGTCCAGGCGATGGACTTTTCGTCCCGGCCTGTTTTGTAAGGGAAAAAAACGAGATTGGCTGGGACGAGCACCGGCTGCGACCGGGTCAGGGAATATCCCCAGACCCAGTCGATCCTCCTGCCGGGATCGAACGGCCCCTCTGAAGAAAGGCAAAAGAGGCGCGGGTCGCGAGCTTCGGCCTCGACCTCCGCATAGCTCGCCTCGACCAGGGCATCCTCGGAACGTATCCTGGCGGCGAGCCTCTCGATGAACTCCATGCAGGCACTGGCCAGCGCCTGCCCGCCGCTCTCGCCCTTTCCGAAGTACCTTTCATCCTTCGCCGGGTCCGCCGGCGAGAGGTATTCCAGGACGGAGCGGGTCGTGCCGTCCCCCTCCCGCCGGGCCATCTCGAATTGCGCTTCCACGCCGCTCATCAGGAAAAAATGTTCGATGTCGGCCAGGGTTTTGGCGAGGGGGACCGAACGAAGGCCGTTTCCTGAATAGCGGACACGGCGTCGGCGGAGGGCGATTCTCCGTTTTGCCCCTCGCCCCGCGGGCCTCTTCTCCGCCCTCACTCCGGGATCCTGATATTTCCCGATCGCCGTGGATGAAACCTAGCGTATCGCGGAGGAGTAACCCGCGCTTGCACAGGTTATTACGAGCGAAGCGCTTTCTAGGGGCCTCTCGCGGACGCCGCCGAACTTGGTCACGACGCCATTGAGAACGGTGATCTCAAAGGCTTTTGTCCCCCGGATGTCCTTGCTGAATTCACCGGAGGCGCCCGTCACGACCCGGAGAAAGACCTTCCCGTTAGGCAGGCCCTTGACGTCGACCTCGATGGTGGCCAATCCGTTTTCGCCGATGAGACCCCGGGTGTTCGCGGCGGCCTTGTAGCTCTCGCGGGCGTCGGCCGTGGCGAAGGAGACACCGAAATGGCGTCCAGCCGGCCCGGAGATCTTGAAGACGAGCGTCGAACCGGAACCGCTGACCACGACCTTTTCGGCGATTTGCGGCGCGACTTTCAGGCGCGGGGCCGTTGCCTGCCCCTTTCCCGGGACGGGCGTAACTTTGGGCGCGCCCGCCAGTGGGGACGTCTTCAAGCTAAGGAAAAAGTAGGTCCCGGCTCCGAGCGCCGTGCCCGCTTGGCCGATGATACCGAGAGCATTCCGGCGAGATATCGTCTTACGGCTCATGTTGTTCTCCTCCGCGCGAAATCCCCTAAGATGTTTCAACGATAGCTCATCCCAAATGGGAAGTCAAATTCGATTGGTTCGATTGGTCGATTGGGGTCGGACCACACTAACATTAATAAATACAATAGTTTTCGACCCCAAAATGGTGAGTTTAGCGAGAAACTCCGGACCGGCGGATTGACATCCAGGAGGCGCGGCAATAGGATTTGGGCGGATGCGCAGCCGGGCTGCCGACAGCGGCCGGGGCCCCGGCCTTGCCACCGCCCTTGGCAGTGCTGGCGAAGCCGGCAGGACCGGGGGTCCACTTCCGCCGCGAAGGCTCGTCCCTTGACAGAAAGAAAGGTCCCATGAGGAAGCTTTTACGGATCAATTCCCAAGTGAAGTTTGCCGCCGCCGCGCTTATCCTCGTCATGCTCGCTGCGGCCGTTCCCGCCTGTTCGCGCGGACCCCTCCGATTCGCCTGGCTGAGCGACACCCATGTCGGGTCGGACCGCGGCGCGGACGACCTTCGGGCCGCCGTCGCCGATATCAACGCGGCCAAGGGCCTGAACTTCATCTTGGTGACGGGCGACGTCACCGAAATGGGGTCGTTCGATGAACTCCGCCTGGCTAAGGATATCCTCGACGGCCTTCGGGTGCGTTACTACATCATCCCCGGGAATCACGACACGAAATGGTCGGAATCGGGGGCGACGGATTTTCCGCGGCTCTGGGGAAGCGACCGGTTTGTTTTCGCGAAGGGCCTCGTCCGGTTTATCGGGATGCACCAGGGGCCGGTCATGAAAATGGGAGACGGACACTGGGCGCCGCAGGACGTCCGCTGGCTGGATAAGCTCCTCGCGGAGAAAGGTTCGAAGAACAGGCCGACCGTCTTCGTCACCCATTACCCGCTCGACGAGAGCATCGCCAACTGGTTCGTCGTCTTGGACAAGCTGAAGACGATCCCGACAGCCGCTGTCCTGGTCGGGCATGGCCACAGCAACCGGGCCATGGATTTCGAAGGCGTCCCCGGCGTCATGAGCCGTTCGATCCTGGGCACGAAGGATGTCGCACCCGGATACACGGTTGTCGAGATCGGCGCGAAAGCCATGACGTTCTCCGAAAGGACCGGGAGCAAGACGCTCCCGCCTTGGCATACGATCGAACTGGATAAGAGCCGTCCCCCCACGGCGGCGGGAGGGCGGGAAACCAGCGGGGAGGAAGGGAAGGCCGGGTCGCCGCCGCGGCCCGACTTCAGCCTAAACGGCCTCTATCCAGACGTCCGGGTCCGCTGGCGGTACGACACGGGCTGGACGATCGCCTCTTCCGCCGCCGTGTCCGGAGAGACGATCGTCGTGGGCGATGCGTCAGGCGTCGTCCGGGCTCTCCGCTTCGCGGACGGGAGCGTCGCCTGGGAGTTCCACTCGGGAGGGCCGGTTTATTCGACTCCGGACGTCGGAGGAGGCCGGGTCGTGTTCGGATCGACGGACGGCGCGGTCTATGCCTTGGATGCCGCGACCGGCAAGCCCATCTGGAAAGCTGCGACACAAAGGCCCGTCGTCGCCTGCCCCCGCATCGCCGACGGTGTCGTCTTCATCGGCTCGAGCGACAGCGTTTTCCGGGCCCTCGACCTGGCCACGGGCCAAGCCGTCTGGAGCCATGAAGGGATCGAGGGTTTCGTAGAGACGAGGCTTCTCGTCGCGGACGGCAAGGTCGTCTTCGGCGCGTGGGACGGCCGCCTTTACGCCCTCGACGAGAAGACCGGGCAGCTTGCTTGGAAGTGGCAGGGCGACCGGCCGAGCCCGCTCTATTCTCCGGCCGCCTGCTGGCCCGTCGCGGCGAACGGGCGCGTCTTCATCGTCGCCCCGGACAAGCGGATGACCGCCGTCGATTTGGCCACCGGGCACGAGGTCTGGCGCACCGACCGCTGGGCCGTCCGGGAATCCATCGGCCTCTCCGAGGACAGGAAACGCGTCTATGTCCGGACGACCCAGGATATCGTCGCCGCCATCTCCACGGCGGCCGACACGCCCGAGCCTGTCTGGGAGACGAACGCTGGGTTCGGCTACGACATCAACTCGGCCATGCTCGTCGAAAAGGACGGCGTCGTCTTCTACGGAACCAAAAATGGCCTGCTCATAGCCCTTGACGCCGTAACGGGTGCTGTTGAATGGAAGTATAGGGTCGGCGTGGCGCTTCTCAACACGGTGACGCCCCTCAGCGGCAGGGAAGTGGTCGTCACGGATTTCGACGGCCGCGTCTCGCTCGTCGTCTCGGACCGTTAGGAAGGGGTCAAACCTACCTTTTGCTGCAAAAGGTAGGTTTGACCCCCTCTGGAAAGCCCAGCCGACTAAACAATGTTATAATCGTCGTGCGGCATGATGAAGAAAGCGCTGAAGAAAACCCTCAAGATAACGGGCCTCGTCCTCGGCCTCGTCGCCCTCCTTGTTATCGCCGCGGCCCTCCTGTTGATCTTCGACAAGCCTCTCGTCAGGAACCTTCTCCAAAGCCAGCTTGCGAAAAGGGCGGGGATGACCGTCCGCATCGGCAAGCTCGACTATTCGCTCTTCCCCTTCCGCCTCACGGTCGACGCGCTCGAGCTCGGCCAGGAGAACGCCTTCCAGAAAATGGGCGTCTCTCTGGCCCATCTCGAGGCCAAGGGGAATTTCTGGAAGCTCGTCCGCGGCAAAAAACCGGCGCTCGAAACGATCGAAGCCGACGGCATCGTCTTCCGCCTGGAGCAAAAGACCGTTTCCGAAGAGCCGTTGGACATCGAAGCGATCCTCCTCCAGGCTTCGGACACCCTGGCCTGGGCCAAGCGGATCTCGGTCGCGAACGCCCGTTTGTCCATCTCCATGGCCTCCCAGGAGACGAACCTGGGGAACTTCGATATCTCCCTGACGACGGCAGACGCCGTCGGCGAAGTCGCCTATTCCATCGGCCGCTGCGATATCGCCGTCAAGGACAAGGGCGGGGCCTACAGCCTGACGAGCGGCCTGCGCTCGTCGGGCACGCTCCGCCTGGCTTCGCCCTTCGGCCTCGACGCCGCGTTCGATTTCGGCCCGACGCGGCTCGCGGAGGCCGGCATCGAGGATTCCCTCGCCGGCCTCACGATCGAGACGGCGTGCAAGTTCGACATGGACGCGAAAGAGCTCGCCGTCCCCCGGCTAAGAATCGCCGTTCCCGGCCTTCTCGACCTCAACGGGTCGGTCGCGGGACGATTCGGCCACAGCGTTTTCCTCGAGGCCGAGGCCAAAGTCCGGCTCGACAAACTCGAAAATCTGGCCGCCCTGCTCGGGCCCCGTCTGCCCGCGGAGTTCCGCGGCGCCAAGCTCCGGGGGCGGGCGGAGCTTTCGGGAAAATACGGCATCCAGCGCTCGAGCCAGGAGACGAAAGACAGCCTCACCGGCACCCTCGCCCTCGAAGACGTGGAGTTCGACTACGTCGCGGGCGGGCTTCCCCTACATGTCCGTGCCTCGGGCCGGCTCGACGCGGCCGGCTCGACGCGAGACCCCCGGCTCTCGGCCGATATCCGCGCGTCATTGGGAAAAATCGCCATGGACAAGATCGCCGTCGGGAACTCCGACGTTCATATCGTCGCGGCCGCCACAAAGGATGCCGCGGACATCTCCCGGCTCGACGCCGCGTTCAAGAGCCTCGATTTCGACGTCGCTGAGGGGAAGAAGATCTCTTTCGACAAGGTCACGCTCGCCGGGAAGTCGCGCCTGGACCTCGGCCGGAAAACCGTGGCCATCGATTCGTTCGAAGTCCGGTTCCCCGGCATCGCCCCGCTCTTCGTGACGGGGCGATACGGGTTGGGGAAAGCGGGCGCGGCTCAGGTCAAGCTCGAAAGCCGCGGCCTGGACATTCCCGCCCTTCGCGGGCTCGCTTCGTCGTTCATCCCGGAGAGCCTTTCGGGCTGGGAACTCGGCGGCACGGCAGACCTCTCGCTCGAAGCACGCCGGCCGGCCTCGACGAGGGATGACTGGGCGTTTTCCGGAACGCTTTCCCTCGCCCAGTTCCGGTTCAACGATCCATCGTTCACGATCGCCGGAGAAGGGCTCAATCCCGTGCTGAAGGTCGAAGGCGCTTATGGCGCTTCGAAGAGGATCTCGTTCACGGGCGCCCTCGACATCGAACAGGGCGAATCGCTGTGGAAGGCCGTCTATGTCTCCTGGAACAAGCACCCTCTCAAGGTGACCGTCTCCGGTCGCTACGACCCCGCCTCGGGCGGTGTCGACGGCCTCGCCGCGCGCTTCTTCTTTCCGACGATCGGGGAAGTCAACCTCGCCGGCGCGGTCAATACGTGGCCCTCGCCGTCGTTCGACCTGCGCACGGACGCCCGCCTGAGCCTCGGGCCCCTCTACTCCCTCTACACCCAGGCCGGTGTCGCTCAAGAGAACCGGATGAGCCTCGAGGGAATGCTCGGGGCGGACGTTCGCATCCGCGGGGAAGGCGATGCGCTCTCGGTCGCGGGCAAAATGACTCTCGCCGATACCAGTCTCGAACTCCCCTCATCGAAAACTCTGCTTCTCGGCGTCGCCGCCGAGATTCCCGTCCACTACGAGGCCGTAAGTGCCGCGCCGGGATCCCCTGAGAGTTCGCTCCCCGACGAGGGATTTCTCCGGATCGGCGAGTTCCAGAGCCCCTTCCTGACCTTGAAGCCCGTGGCCGTTTCCCTCCGGGTCGGAACAAACGCCTTCGCCATCGAGCCCCTCGCCCTGGAGCTTTTCGGCGGCCGGCTCGAGCTCGGCCGGACGACCTTCCGCGTCGACGCGACAAGCGGCGCCCTCCGGGGCATCGGCTCCCTGGCCCTCCGCGAGATCGATATCTCCCGCTTCCCCGTCCAATCGCCCCAGTTCAAACTGACCGGCAAGATCCGGGCCGAGTTCCCCCGCTTCGACATCAGCTCTCGGGAAATAGCCATCTCTGGACGGGGCGAAGCTGATGTTTTCGGCGGCAAGGTCGTCCTGCGCGACCTCGCCGTGGCCGGGCCGTTCGCCGCGAACCGCTCCATCTCACTCAACATCGACCTCCTCGACCTCGACCTGAAGAAGTTGACCGACGAGGTCCCGTTCGGAGAAGTGACCGGCATCGTCAGCGGTGAAGTCCGCAACCTCGTCATCTCTTATGGCCAGCCGGAACGGTTCGACTTTCGTCTCGAGTCCGTGCCGCGCAAGGGTGTGGCGCAGACGTTCAGCCTGAAGGCCGTGGACAACCTGACGGTGCTCAGCTCCGGCCAGCAGGCGTCCGGCGGGACGGGCGGCTTCTGGATGAGCCTCATCAGGGGCTTCCGTTATCAGAAGCTGGGCCTCGTCAGCACGCTCCGCAACGACACTTTCACCCTGAACGGCACGATCCATGAAGGCGGTGTCGAATACTTGGTGAAGAAACCGTCGCTTTTTGGTATAAGTGTCATTAATAGGGAGCCCGATAAGGTGATCAGCTTCAAGGAAATGACGAACCGGCTCAAGCGGGTCGGTCAATCCGAAAAATAATTCCGCAAGGTAAGGAGGACAGCGACATGAGAAAACGATACACCGTAGGCAGCATCGCGGCCGTGGGCCTCGTCTTCGTCCTGGCCTGCATCACGGTCAACATTTATTTTCCGGAAGCGACGGTCAAGCAGGCCGCCGAGGAGATCGTCGACGAGATCCGCAAGAAAGACGCGGAGAAGAGCGGCCAGGAAGCCGTCAAGAAGCTGGCTTCGCTCCCCGATCCCGCCCCGTTCTCTTTCGTCCCCGGCGCCTACGCCCAGGAGGCGACAAGCGTTTCGACGCCGGCCATCCGGGCCCTCAAAGAGGCCATGAAGAACCGCTTCCCCGCGCTCAAGCCCTATTTCGACGGCAGCAACGTCGGCGAGACAAACAAGGGGATGGTCGAAGTCCGCGACGAAGCCGGCCTCAACCTGCAAGCCAAGGCGGCCCTGCGCAACCTGGTCAAGGACGAGAACGGCGACCGGACGAAGCTCTACGCGGAAGTGGCCAAGTCCCTCAACATCGAGGCCAGCCAGATCGAGCGCATCCAGAAGATCTTCGCCGAGAGCTGGATTAAAGCCGCCGCGCCCGGCTGGTGGATCCAACAGGAAGACGGTGTCTGGGTCAAAAAAAGCTGACCCGGACCGAAACAAACGGCCCAACGCCCGCGTACTACCGGAGTGAGGGGAGCTTCGACCCCGCTCGTACCGTTTTTCCGGAGGAGACAACCATGTTCAACAGAATAGGCCGGAAGCCCGCTCTCGCCGCGGGGATCAGCGGAGTCCTCGTGGCCGCGACGATCTTCCTCGCCGCCCAGGAGCGCCTCAAACCCGAGCAGTGGATCAGGCACGCCAAGCTCGAGGTCGTCCTGTCCGATTTCCCGGCCCAGGGCCTGGTCCTGGACATCGGCGGCGGAGGCGAGGGCGTCATCGGCCAGCTCAAGGGGAATCAGGTCGTCGCCGTCGACCTCAGCAAGCGCGAGCTTGAAGAAGCCCCCGGCGGCCCCTTGCTCAAAATCGTCATGGACGCCCGGGACCTCAAGTTCCTGGACAAGACGTTCGATACGGCTACCGTCTTTTTCACCTTTATGTATATCGCGCCGGCCGACCACGCCAAGGTCTTCCAGGAAATCCACCGCGTGCTCCGGCCCGGCGGCCGGCTCCTGATCTGGGACGTCGTGTTTCCTGACAAGGCCGATCCGGGCAAGCTCGGTGTCATGTACCCTCTCCACATCCAGCTGCCCGGGAAAGCGATCAACACCGGCTACGGCGTGAAGATCAACGAAGGACAGGGAGCGGACCATTATCTGGAGCTGGCCGCCGCGGCGGGCTTCGAGGTCGTCGCCCGGAAAGACGAGGCCGGCTGGTTCCACCTCGAGTTAAAGAAGGGCAACTGATCTCCTCGCTTGGCCCAAAGCCCGGTCGGCCGCTTATCTCGCG
>Ga0315273_10005155_pt1 | contig 16130 bp, 16 predicted proteins | sample YL17G02_0_MG_FD_205753 | JGI IMG/M metagenome (GOLD analysis project Ga0315273, IMG submission 205753) | Sediment microbial communities from Yellowstone Lake, YNP, Wyoming, USA - YL17G02_0 | ecosystem: Environmental > Aquatic > Freshwater > Lake > Sediment | place: USA: Wyoming | collected... | reverse complement strand
TTTTCTGCATAGCATTCCTAAGCATCCTGGCAAGGAAATAATGGCGAATGATCAAGGAGTGCTTATGTCCGAATACTTGTTACCCAAAACCTACGACTTCAAGTCCACCGAGCCGCGCATATACGAGATGTGGGAGAAAGGCGGCTATTTCAAGCCGTCCAACGATCCGAACCAGCCTGGATTCGACCCGGCAAAAAAGCCATTTGTCATTTCCATTCCGCCGCCGAATGTGACCGGAGAACTGCATCATGGCCACGTCATGTTCGTGGCGATGGAAGACCTGATGATCCGTTACCAGCGCATGAAAGGCATCCCGGCACTGTGGGTGCCCGGCACCGACCACGCCGGGATCGCCACCCAATTACAGGTGGAAAAGGACCTGCTGCGCACCGAAGAAGTGACCCGTGAAGAACTTGGGCGCGAGAAGTTCCTGGAACGCGCCTGGGCCTGGAAGGTCAAATATCACAGCATCATCACCCGGCAGATCCGCCGCCTGGGCGCCTCCTGCGACTGGAACCGCGAGCGCTTCACAATGGACGAAGGCCTGTCGAAAGCGGTGCGCGAGGCCTTTGTGCGCTTGTACGAGAAAGGACTCATCTACCGCGGCCCGCGCCTGATTAACTGGTCGCCGGGGTTAAAGACAGCTGTCAGCGACCTGGAGGTGGAATATTCTGAAGAACCCGGCAAACTGTATTATTTCAAATACATGCTTGCGCCAGAGACCCTGACGGTCTCCGGAACCTTTAGGGTCTCTGAAGGCGAATATATCCCGGTCGCCACCACCCGCCCCGAAACCATCCTGGGAGATACCGCCGTTGCCGTCCATCCCGATGACGGACGTTACAAAAAATACATCGGGCGCAAAGTCAGCGTGCCAATGCTGGGACGCGAGATCCCGGTCATCGCCGATGAGTACGTGACGCGCGAGTTCGGCACCGGGGCGTTGAAGATCACCCCTGGCCACGACCCCAATGACTATGAAATCGGACAACGTCACGGCCTGCCCGTCCTTTCGATGCTGGACCGGGAGGCAAAAGTGACCGAAATCGGCGGGCCGTATGCGGGTCTGGACCGCTTTGTCTGCCGCGAAAAACTGTGGGCCGACATGCAGGCCGCCGGCCTGGTCATTAAGGAAGAGCCGTACACGCTCAACGTCCCCCATTCGCAGCGCGGCGGCGAAATTGTTGAGCCGATGATCTCCACGCAGTGGTTCGTCAAGATCCAGCCGCTGGCCGATGCAGCGCTGAAAGCCGTTCGGGATGGGCGCATCACCATCATCCCGGAACGCTTCGAGAAAGTCTATTACAACTGGCTGGAGAACATCAAGGATTGGTGCATCTCCCGCCAGCTGTGGTGGGGACATCGCATCCCGGTCTGGTATTGCGACGACTGCGGCAGGCAGACCTGCACGCGTGCAGACCCGACCCAATGCGCAGCCTGTGGCTCGCAGAATATCCGCCAGGACCCGGACGTGCTGGACACCTGGTTCTCGTCCGGGCTGTGGCCGTTCTCCACACTTGGCTGGCCGGAAGAGACGCCGGATTACAAGTATTTTTACCCAACCACCATGATGGAGACCGGTTACGATATCCTGTTCTTCTGGGTGGCGCGCATGATCATGGACGGGCTGGAATTCACCGGCCAGGTGCCGTTCAACACGGTCTATCTGCACGGCCTGATCCGGGATGAATTCGGGGTGAAGATGAGCAAAAGCAAGGGCAACGCCGCTGACCCGTTGCCGGTGATGGACGAGTTCGGCACAGATGCCCTGCGCTTTACTTTGCTGGTCGGCTCCACGCCCGGCAACGACCTGATCCTTTCCTTGAAGAAGGTGGAAGGCAACCGCAACTTTGCCAATAAGATCTGGAATGCGGGGCGCTTCGTGATCAGCGCAATATCTGCACTTCATGGAAAAGGTGATCAGGAATCAGGTGATCAGGTTCACCCGGCAATTCCTCATCCCAAATTTCCTGATCCCTTATTACCTAATTCAAAATCCCTGAACCCCTGGACTTTGGCTGATTCCTGGATCTGGGCACGCTTGCAACAACTGGTGCGCGAAGTGGAGCGCCTTTTCCAGGTTTATCAATACGGCGAGGCCGGACGCCAGATCTACGAGTTCTTCTGGAACGACTTCGCCGACTGGTACGTGGAAGCGGCAAAATGGCAAATGCAGAGAGCAGAGAATAGAGAGCAGACCGTCGTGACGCTCGCCCGCGTGCTGGATATGTGCCTGCGCCTGCTGCATCCCATCACACCTTTTGTGACCGAGGAACTATGGGGTCACCTGCGGCGCGCTCTGCTGGCTTCACCGCTGGCTGAGTTGGCGAAAGACTGGCCCGAAGCGCTGATCATTGCCTCCTGGCCAGAGTCGCGCCCCGTGGAAGACTGGGAAGCCGGGAAGGTGGCGGATTTCACTTTAATTCAGAACATTCACAGTGGAATACGTAATTTCCGCACCGAGAAGAAAATAAATCCAAAGGGAAGATTATCTGCCACGTTCGTGTCCAGTAAAAATATTGAAATGTTGCAACAACAAGTAGTTGGTACAGCTTATTTTTCAGGGCTGGACCCCGAAAAAATAATTGTGACTAATGCTATTGAATATAACCCGGATGTTCATTATCCACTTGTAATTGACACAGTGGAAATTTATTTCCCTGCTAGCGAATGGGGAATTTCTCCCAAAGAACGTGCCCGCATCCAGAAAGAACTGGATGAGTCCCGGGTCCAGGTGGACCGGCTGGAGAAGCTGCTCGCCAGTGACTTTGCCAGCAAGGCCCCGGCCCCGGTCATCCAGAAGGAACGCGAGAGACTGGCGGCGTTCAACGAAACCGCAGGGAAATTGAAGGCACAATTGGAAGGATGACTTACAATACTAAGACCGCTTTTTTTGGGTTGAGAGGGTCCAATGACGATCATCATGATCCCGGTCCAGACCGAGGCTGACAAGCGGGCCTTCTATAAATTCGCTTTTGGCATCTACCATGATGACCCAAACTGGGTTCCGCCGCTCTGGTCGCAGCGCAAGGAATACCTGGACAAAAAAGCTGCCTTCTTCACCTATGGCGAAGGCGATTTCTGGCTGGCGAAAGAAGGGAAGAATATCGTCGGGACCATAGGAACGGCGGTTAACCCATCCCGCAATCGCGAAAAAGATTGGAAGGCCGGCACCTTCGGCTTTTTCGAAGTTCTAGCGGGGCGCTACGATGGTGCCAAAGCAATGTGGGACCACGCCTGCAATTGGTGCCGCAGCAAGGGTATGACCGAGCTGCACGGCCCTAATAGTTTTTCTGCCGATGCCGATCCTGGTTTTTTGGTCGAGGGCTTCCAGACTGTTCCTTCCATCATGATGGGGCATAACCCGGCCTATTACCCTGAGTTCGCTGTCCGCTACGGGTTTGAGAAACTCTTCGAAGGCCTGGCGTACCGTCTTGACCTTGCAACCTATGATTACAATCCTGAGAATGCCCCGGAAATTCTCAAAAAGATAGCGGAGCGTGCCCTTCGCCGTCATGGCCAAATGGCGGTCCGCTCGCCACTTATGAAGGACTGGGATAAAGAAGTGGTTAAACTCCATGCCGTTTACAATAAGTCACTGGCAGTACTACCGGAGTTTGCCCCGATTGAGCTGGCCGAGTTTCAGGCGACGGCATCCAGTCTCCGGTCCGTGATGGACCCGGAACTGGTCTTCATTGCCGAGGTGGATGGGAAAACTGCCGGCTTTGCGCTTGGTATCCCGAATTTTACCGAGGCATTGAGGTTTGCCAATGGGCTGCAATATCCCTGGGATTATGTCTGCCTGCTTAAGGCTCAGAAGAAAATCAAGAGCATCAGTTTCAAGATACTGGCAATCGACCCGGACTACTGGGGCTACGGGCTGGAGGCACTCATGTTTCTGGAAATGGGAAAAGCGCTTGTCCGCAAGGGTTATGACTGGGTGGATGCATCCCTGACCAACGAGTTCAACCCGCAGACGAACAAGCTGGCCCCCCGCCTCGGCGCATATGTTTACCGGCGCTACCGGGAGTTTCAACTGAAATTATGACAAAAGCTGTCAAATTCTACGACATTCGTCATTTGACACACAACTGCCGATAAAGTAACTTTAGCACGATCGTCATTCGAATTTCAACAAGGAGTAATAACCCATGGCACTGAAAATTACAGATGAGTGCATTGCCTGTGGAGCCTGCGTCCCGGAATGCCCGACCAACTCGATCACCGAAGGCAGCCCATACATTATCGATGCCGCCACATGCGTGGAGTGCGTCGGTCACTTCGATACCCCGCAATGCCAGGCGGTCTGCCCGGTGGCCGATACTGCCATCCTCAAAGCATAGCGCATTAAGTCACCAGCCAGGGGCGGATTGACTCCGCCCCTGGGCATTTAATGGTTTAAGAACCCTTTTTAGGCAGGATACCAGCCGCTGGTATTTGCAGTATAATCCCATCAATAGAATATTCGACCTTCGGGGCAGGGTGTAATTCCCGACCGGTGGTACAGCCCACGAGCGCACAAGCGCATGATACGGTGACACTCGCAACAAAAAGTGAATTCCGTAGCCGACCGTCATAGTCCGGATAGAAGAAGGTGAAGACGAGACCTGTTTGGGTCTGTCTGTCCATCCGCCCCGGAACTTGTTTCCGGGGTTCCTTATTCTGAGACCGCGCCTGCCCCGTTCATTTGGGCGAGGCGTTTTTTTTATGGACTGGAAACTTCTCCACAAAAGCCCCCGAACCTCACACCGTTCTCTGCGCTGGACGGCCTTTGCGTCCCTGGCTGCGGGCCTGCTGGGTTGGGGGCTGGTCAGCCATTTTGCCGGGCTGCCAGCCTTCATCCTGCCCGCACCGGAGCAGGTGGCCGTCCGTTTCTGGAAGGCGCTGATGGATGGCAGCCTGCTTGTCCACACCACTGCCACTTTGACGGAAGTCCTGCTCGGGTTGTTGGCCGGGACAGTTTCAGCAGTCACTCTCGGTTATGCCATTGCCAAGAGCCGCCTGTTCGAACAATTGGTCTCCCCCTACCTGGTGGCGACGCAAGCCATTCCCATTGTTGCGATTGCGCCGCTGCTGGTCATCTGGTTTGGACCGGGCATGTTCTCCAAAATCCTGATCTGTTCGTTGATCGTCTTCTTCCCGGTGTTGGTCAACACCGTGGTGGGAGTGCGGGCGGTGCCGCGCCCCTTTCATGACCTGATGCATTCGCTGCGCGCCACGCGCTCGCAAATCCTGCGCATGCTCGAGCTCCCAGCGGCGCTGCCGGTTTTGCTGGGTGGGATGCGGGTCGGGGCGACGCTTTCGGTCATCGGGGCGGTGGTCGGGGAACTGGTCGGCTCGGACCACGGCCTTGGCTTTCTGGTTAATGTGGGCCGCGGTCAGTACGATACTGCGCTGGTCTTTGTGGCAGTGTTCACCCTGATTGCCATGGCGTTGGTGTTATATGGTTTGGTTTCCTTTTTGGAAAGAAAGCTGCTCACCTGGCAGGAAACATATGAACGTTGAAGGGAGTGTGTGTTTATGAAAAAGACGACCCGAAGAAGCTGGTTGTTTGTTGTGTTATTCCTGCTGACGGCCTGTGGCCCGAAACCCGCCTCCAGCCCGACCCATATCAAGTTGACCCTGGGCTACATCCCAAACATCCAGTTCGCCCCACTGTATGTGGCCGCCCAGAAGGGCTATTTTGCCGATGCAGGAGTTGAGATCGAGTTCGCCTATATGGACGAAACCCAGGCTGTCGCGCTGGTCGGTGCGAACGACATCCAGTTTGCGGTGGTTTCCGGCGAACAGGTGATTCTGGCCCGCGCCCAGGGGCTGCCGGTGGTGTACGTGGCAGCCTGGTACCAGCAGTACCCGGTCTCCGTGGTCGTCTTGTCTGGCCAGGGGATTGCCACCCCGGCCGACCTGCATGGCAAGACCATTGGCCTGCCGGGGCTTTACGGAGCCAATTACATTGGTTTGCGTGCCCTGCTGCACGCCGGCGGGCTGAGCGAGTCTGACGTGACGCTCGACTCGATCGGTTTCACCCAGGTGGAGGCGCTGGCGGCAGGCCGCGCCCAGGCCGTCTCGGTCTACACGGCCAACGAGCCGGTGCAGTTGCGCGCCCAGGGCTATGATCTGACCGAACTGCGCGTGGCCGATTACGTCCAACTGGCCTCCAACGGGCTGATCACCAACGAGACGACGGCAGCCGGGAACCCCGACCTGGTGCGGGGCATGGTCGCTGCATTATTGCATGGCCTCTCCGATACCATCGTGGATCCGCAGGCTGCCTACCAAATTTCCATGGGCTACGTCGAGAACTTGGCTCAGGCCGACATGGCCGTGCAAAAGCAAGTCTTGGCGACTTCAATTGGCTTGTGGAAGGCCGGCCGGTTGGGAGAATCAGATCCGGCTGCCTGGGAAAATATGCAAACGGTGTTGCTGGATATGGGTTTGTTGACCCAGCCGCTGGATTGGACCCAGGCGTTCACAAACGAATTCATTCCGTAGGAGCATGACACCGTCGTGCCCCTGAAAAAGGATATTTCGGTATCGATCCCATCCTCACCATCCATGACTTGAGCATTACATTTCCCGACCACAACGGGGATCTTGAGGTGCTCGAGACGCTTTCGTTCACCATCCAGCCGCGCGAATTCGTCTGTGTGCTGGGCCCTTCGGGCAGCGGAAAATCCACGCTGCTGCGCATCCTGGCCGGGTTGCTCGAACCCACTTGCGGGTCATTCACATTTGCGGGTGGAAGACCAAGAATAGGCATGGTCTTCCAGCAATCCAACCTGATGCCCTGGCGGACAGCGCTCGAAAACATCACTCTGCCTCTTGAGATACAGGGTGTCCCGGCGGACGAGGCCTGTGCGCGTGCCCAGGAGTTGATCGACCTGGTCGGTTTGCAGGGCTTTGAAGCCTCCTGGCCGCGTGACCTTTCGGGGGGGATGGCCCAGCGCGTGGCCATTGCCCGCGCCCTGGTCCACGACCCGGATATCCTCCTGCTCGACGAACCCTTCGGCTCGCTGGACGCCATGACGCGCGAACGCATGTGGACCGAGCTCTCGCGCATCTGGCAGGTGCGCCAGAAGACGGTGTTGATGGTGACCCACTCCATCGGCGAGTCGCTTTTTCTGGCTGACCGTGTCCTGGTGTTGACTCAGCGGCCCGGCAGGATCAAGCTGGATATGGGTGTGGATTTACCCCGTCCGCGGGCGGATGAGATTCGCTACACGGCTCACTTTGGAAAGTTGGCACGCCGGTTGAAAGAGGCGATAGATTAAAATAAAAATCTTCCAACGGTAGTCCCGGTTCCAGCACGGGCAAGGGTCGCACCCTTCGGAAGATTTGTAATTATTGAAAATTACTCCCCTGCCACCCAGATCCACCCCAGAGCCGTCAACGGGATGAAAAAAAGCAGCACCGAAATTGTCCCGGCGAAAGCTCCATGGCCCTCGCGCTCATCAACCAGTTTCACTGATGGGTAAAATCCCTCCAGCTTCCAGCGCGGGCCGCCGAACCAGGCAAATAGAACGCCACCCAGCATGCCGCCAATATGTCCCCAGTTATCCACGCCGGTCGTGGTGAAGCCGATCAGCAGGTTGACACCTGCAATGTAGAGCAAATTCATTAGTCCCCGATTGAACCGGGTCCCCAGTAGTTTGCGGTTTTGAATGATAAAAACGCCTTCGGCGGCGATCAACCCGAAGATGGCGGTTGAAGCTCCCAATGATGGATTCACAGTCAGGAGGAAGGACATCACATTCCCGGCATACCCGGAAAGGAAATATAGCAGCAGGAATCGTCCGTGACCGTAACGCGCCTCAATGCCACGTCCATACACATACAAAGCGTACATGTTGAAGGCGATGTGCAGGATGGAGCCATGTAAAAAGACCGGTGTGATAAGCCTCCACAGTTCTCCGAGGCGAATGGATGCATTATTCTTATCGCCCAATAAAGTCAAATCTGTAATGAAATGTTTCTGTCCAGCGAGTTGCAAGATAAAGATAAAGATGGTCACACCCAGGAGGATGTATGTCGCGTAGGGCTTCACGTTCGGCACCGCCAACTGGATCGGGCGCGGCGGCTGTGTCTGAGGAAATTTTTCAGGGGTCGGATTTTGGTTCATTTCTCTCCAAGGTTGAATATTTCTCTATGGCAAACCTATAAACTCACCTTGCGCGGATTTACCCGCTGGTGCTCGGCCTGGATGATGGCAATCACCGTGTCCACCGTCTCATCCAGATGACCATCCGCGTTGACGATAACATAGTCAAACTCGGCTGCACGTTTGAGTTCCTGGCGGGCAGTTGCGATGCGCAGGCTCAAATTTTCCGCAGTTTCAGTCTGACGGGCCTTCAACCGTCTCACCAGCGCATCCTCGCTTTCAGTCGTCAGGAAGACGAGCACTGCCTCCGGGGCCAGTTTGCGGACGGTGGCCGCTCCCTGTACATCCAGGCGCATGACCACGTCTTTGCCATGCGCCAGCGCCTCCCGCACCTGTTGCTTGGGGATGCCTTTGTAGTCGTTGTAAACAATGGCATACTCGATCAACTCATCCTGCTCGATCATGTGAGCGAACTCTTCCTTCGAGAGGAAGAAATAATCCTTGCCGTGCTCTTCCTCCGGGCGGCGTGGACGGGTTGTGGCAGTGACGACGAAGTGGAATGATCGCCCGCGCTCCTTCAGCGCACGGACCACGCTGTCCTTGCCCACGCCTGACGGCCCTGAAATGATGATCAACAACGGCTGGGGATTGTGAAGATTGAATTCAGAATCTGGCATGTCTTTATTGTACCAGACGGGAGATGAGGTAAAATTGGCCCATGCCACTTTATGATTACTTTTGCCAGGACTGCCTGAAACGCTTCGATGTGTTCATGGCTTATGATGAATACGGTACCCGACCGGTGACCTGCTCCGATTGCGGGAGTAAAAACGTCCGCCGGCGGATCCCGCGCGTGCGCGTGGCGAAATCGGAGGAGAGCCGCATGGACTCGCTCGCCGGTGATTTCTCCGATCCGTCAGCCCTGGCTGGTCTCGAAAACGACCCGCAGGCCATGGGACGCATGATGCGCAAGATGGGAAACGAAATGGGCGAGCAACTGCCGCCGGAGTTTAACGATGTGGTGGATCGCTTGGAGAAGGGTCAAAGCCCGGAGGAAATTGAAAAAGAGATGCCGGACCTGGGGGCGGATATGGGCGGTGGAGAAGATGGAATGTAACACACCGGGGCGGATCATCATCCGCCCCGTTCTCATGCCCTGAATCGCTTTCCTTCTTCAAGTTTCTGTTTTGCCGAAGGCTGCCCTCTACGCAGGAGCCATGCCTCACCACAAATTTACCAACTTCTTCAAGATTATTGAGCGAAGTTGTTTTTGCACCTCATCCCACCCTTTCCCCGCATCCAGCACCACCCACCTCACCGGTTCCTGTTTCACCATCTCCAGATACCCGGCTCTCACGCGTTGGTGGAACTCCAGCGTATAGGCGTCCATGCGGTTCCATTCCGGGCTCTTTGTCTTTCTGCCGATCCCGATCTCCACATCCACGTCCAGAAGAACCGTCAAATCAGGGATTAGCCCGCCGGTGGCGTACCTGACCAGGGCGCGCACCAGTTCCAGGTCCTGCTGGTGACCGTAGCCCTGGTAGGCGATGGTCGAATCGGCGTACCGGTCGGAGAGCACGATCTCTCCCAGTGCCAGGCGCGGCCGGACGACCTGCTCAACGAACTGGGCCCGCGCCGCCTGGTAGAGTAGAGTTTCGGTACGCGGATGCATCTCTTTGTTCTTCAGGCTGTGGAGCACCTCGCGGATCTGCTCGCCGATGGAAGTCCCCCCTGGTTCACGGGTGGGGAAAACGATGGTACCCTTCTCACGCAGGAATTCCACGAGAGGGGGGATATGGGACGTCTTGCCGGACCCTTCAGGGCCTTCTAGAGTGATGAACATAAGTAAGGGACCAGGGGTTCAGGAACAGGGAAACCTGTTCGCCAATTACCTGGTTGCCTACTCCCTAAAAATCCTCACATGCCTGCGAGGCTCTTTCCCATACGAATGGCTCACCAGTTCTGAGTCGCGTGCCAATTCGTGCTGGTGGCGGCGCACGGTGGATGGGCCGGGTGGCAGGTCCACCCAACGCTCGCCGTTCAGTACGGCGGCAATGGCGGCCTGAGCTTGCAGCTTGACATCGTCCATCTCGCCCGCCGCGGGAATCACTTCAGACAGGTTGAATAAATCACTCAGGAACTGCTCCATCTGGCTGATTGTGTTGGCCCGCAGAACGAAAATCGGCATGCCACGCTGCTCGGCCTGCATCACCGCCTGCTGGCGGTCACGGTAGTAGGAGCGTAACGTCACCAGCACATCCGCCTCCCCGGCATCTTTTACAAAAAGCGCCGGGACGCCCATCCGTTTGGCCAACTGGATCAAGCGGTCGCGTGCCACGCCAAACGGGTAGACACGCACTGTCTGGAACGGGGTGCGGCGGGATTCGGGCTGAGCAGGCGCAGGGCCTTCCCCCGCGGGGACGATATGCACCCCTGGGGGAGCGGAGGACGGGCTGACAGTGTCGGAGGGATCCGGGCGGATCGAATTCCGGCGCGGTCCGGTGGTATTTCCATTCTCTATGCGAAATTCCGAATTTGGTTTTGACTTCGGGTTGGTTTTGGCTTTCTCGATGTGGATCTTGCCCTCGGCGTCACGGCTGCGGATCTCCGGCGGGAGCGGGTAACCGCGCAGGAGCGAATCCACCGAGGCGGCAATGTCCACATGAACAGCGAAACGGTCACGCTGCTGGATCTCGACCAGCACATCAAAGGTGGGAGGAGAGCGGCGTTCGAGCACTGTTTTTTGGGTGCCGCGCCGGCGAGCTTCTTCGTCAGAAAGGGTGACGGCTTCGATACCGCCGATCAGGTCGGAAAGGGTCGGGTTGAGCAGCAGGTTGTCAATGGTCCGGCCATGGGCCGTACCGATGAGCTGGACACCGCGCTCGGCGATGGTGCGGGCCGCGGCAGCTTCCAGTTCGCGGCCGATCTCGTCGATCACGATGACTTCCGGGTTGTGGTTTTCCACCGCCTCGATCATCACCTCGTGTTGGAGCATGGGCTCGCGCACCTGCATGCGGCGGGCCTTGCCAACTGCCGGATGCGGTACGTCGCCGTCACCACCGATCTCGTTGGAAGTGTCCACGACGATGACGCGTTTCGATTCCGCCAGGATTCGGGCAGCTTCGCGCAGGAGCGTGGTCTTTCCGACACCCGGGCGGCCCAGGATGAGCAGGCTCTTGCCCGACTCGACGATGTCCTGGATGATATCCACCGTCCCATAGACGGCACGCCCGACGCGGCAGGTGAGACCGACGATATACCCGCGCCGGTTGCGCAGGCAGGAAATGCGATGCAGTGTGCGCTCGAGGCCGGCGCGGTTGTCTGTGTCGAACTCGCCGATGCGTTCGACCACATGGTCGAGTTCAGCGCGGGCGATTTCCTTGTTGATCAAAATCGTCTCCCCCTGGACGTAGCGCGCTGTGGGGACACGCCCCAGGTCCAGGATGATCTCGAGCAGGTTATCGTAATCGTTGGCTTTATGGACGGCTTCGACAAGATTGCCGGGCAGGATGCCGAGCAGGGCGTCGAGGTCGTCAGTGATTTTGAGTTGGGTCATATTCTGGTGACTTATGATCGAATTTCGTTCAACACGGAGAAAACTCATTCAAGGTTTTCGATATCCGCTAAATCCTGATGCTTGCCGACTGCCTTCTTATTGCGTTTCAGGTTTTCCAGGTCAATAAAAATAACTTGTAAACCATCGATTTCAGTCTGGACCCGAGCGGTGAAGCAGGTGTCAAAGTCCACCCCAGGTGTGGTCGTGATCAAGTCAATGCGGTTGGGAGGATATCCAAGCAGGATAAACTGGTCTGGCGCGGTGAAATCTGAAACCTGGAGACCCAGCGACGCAAACCCGAATTGCTCCAGCGCCTTGACGATATTGGCGGCGTTTTCAGCATCCATCCCAAACCAAATTTCAATATCCTTTGTGTAGCGCGGGTGGCCGTGAAACGCAACCGCATACCCACGATAACGAGATAACGGACGCCGTTATCGTTTAACGATTGAATAAACTCTCTGAAATCCTGGTTCAGCACCGTATCTCCAGCGAAGGTATTCCCGGCGTAACTCTTCCAGTGCGGCGAGGCGCGCGTCAGGGGACTGCGCCTCGCCAGTATTTCAGGTCCAACGACCGATCCAGATCCTGGATCATGCCTTTGCGTACAAAAACAGATTTTTTCATATTGGTATTGTATCACGCCAACAAAAGGCCAATGTTTACTTTTCACTTTCGATGCGGCTGACCGGTGCGGCAGGTTTTGCCTTTGACAGCGCCTTTTCCATCACCGAGACTGCCAGCGGCTCTTTGATGGTTTTTGCCAGACGCCTGACCATCACGGCCTGTCGCGGTCCGGCTTCGGCACCCAGTTCTTCAAGAATGGTTTCGAGCCAGGCCTGGTAGGACCGCACGCAGACATAAACCGGGCGGCTGCCCCAGCCGGAAAGCCCGGCCAATCGTTCGGGCCCGCACCCGGAATCGGGCGGAACGAGCGGTTGAATCCAGACTCCTGCAGGTCCACGATTGACCGCAACATATGCTTGTAGATTTCCCTCCGGGCGGCATACCAGGCCAACTGCCTGTTTCGGCAAAGAATCCACCGGTTGGATCAACGCCGGTATGATCTGTCCGTGCAGCGATTGGACAGCCGGCCAATCAGTCTCTTCCGCCTCACGCCAGGAACTATCTCCATTGGTCTTTTCCAGTTTGGGCAATTTCCAAACGCGTTGCCAGGCATACATGGCAAAACCCGCCTGTCGCAATGACCGAAAGGCCGGAGAATTCTCATCCACCTCCGCCAGCAGGTGGAATGCGCCCCATTCCCCGGCTTGCGTCGTCAGGTGATCTAAAAGGGACAGGGTTAAACCGTTAATGTTCTCTGTTGGGGCAAGGAAGGTCAGCCGGGCGGAGGTTTCATCTCCGTTCAGAACCACTTGTCCCATCAGAGAGTCGCCGTTTTCGGAGGCGACAGCAGTATATATATAGCGACGTGGATTTAAGTACGAGAGCAGGGCCATCGCGCCGAGCGGATTGCCGCGCGTCAGGATGCGGGCGCTATGAAGTGGCAGAATATCGCGACGGTAACGGGATAGGAGAGGCAGGTCGAGCAGGTCGAGAGAGCGGACAGTCATTTTGCCAGGGATAGAAAATACTGGTGAAAGCGTGTATCGCGGGTCAGTTCCGGATGGAACGAGGTTGCCAATAGTTTTCCTTGCAGGGCGGCTACGATCCGTCCATCTGGCAGAGTGGATATCACCCTGGCGTCATTTTGCACCGACTCAATGATCGGGGCGCGGATGAAGATGGCGTGATAGGGGCTGCCTTCGCCCAGTTCAGGAATTGCGAGCTCGGCTTCGAACGAGTCCACCTGGCGGCCAAAGGCGTTGCGCTCGACGGTGATGTCCATGATACCCAACAGGGGCTGGCTGCGGCGGGCATCCTTCGAAAGGAAGATTGCTCCGGCGCAGGTACCCCAAATGGCGTGCGCTTTGCTAAACTTGCGGATTGGCTCCAGCAAGCCAAAATCCATGGAAAGTTTGCCAATGGTGGTGGATTCGCCGCCGGGCAGGATCAGGCCATCCAGCCCATCCAGATGAGACGGCAGGCGCACTTCAGCGGTCTCGACTCCCAGGCGCTTGAGCATGACGATGTGTTCGGCGAAATCGCCCTGGATGGCTAGGATACCAATTTTCATAATTCAATTTGTAGGGGCGCAAGGCCTTGCGTCTTTCTACCATCCTCTGCCCGCGATCTTCTCGCCCTCTGGCATCTGGGATACGTTGCGCCCCACCATCGGCTCGCCAAGGTTTTTGCTGACTTCGGCAAGGATGGATGCGTCGGTGTAATGCGTCACGGCCTTGACAATGGCCGCCGCCCGCTTGGCTGGATCACCGGATTTGAAGATACCCGATCCAACGAACACGCCATCCACGCCCAGTTGCATCATCAGGGCTGCGTCGGCAGGAGTGGCTACGCCGCCCGCTGCGAAATTGACCACTGGCATGTGGCCCAGTTCCTTGGTCTCTTTGACCAGTTCGTAGGGCGCACCGAGGGACTTGGCGAGGGCCATCAATTCCTCGTCAGCCATGGTTGTCAGGCGGCGGATCTCGCCCAGCACGGCGCGGGCATGACGGACAGCCTCGACCACATCGCCTGTACCGGCTTCGCCCTTGGTGCGGATCATGGCCGCACCCTCGCCGACCCGTCTCAGGGCCTCTCCCAGGTTGCGGCAGCCGCACACGAACGGGACCTTGAAGTTGTGTTTCAGGATATGATTCTCCTCATCCGCCGGGGTCAAAACTTCGGACTCGTCAATGTAGTCCACGCCGATGGCTTCGAGGATCTGTGCTTCCACGAAATGACCGATGCGGCACTTGGCCATGACCGGAATGGTAACTGTGTCCATGATCTTGAGGATCAGGTCCGGGTCCGACATGCGCGCCACGCCGCCTTGGGCGCGGATATCAGCCGGGACACGTTCCAACGCCATGACGGCACATGCGCCAGCATCTTCTGCAATCTTGGCGTGTTCGGGGGTAACGACGTCCATGATGACGCCGCCTTTGAGCATTTGGGCTAACCCTTTTTTAACAGTAAAAGAACCAGTTTGTTGTTCCATGGAAAACTCCTTTCAAATGATAAGCGCCTCGATTCTACCACTGGTTCCGATTCAAACAGCCGTGGGGATCCAGGAGATGCAGGGCTTTCACAAAGTCAGGATTTGGGGTGTTAGCGGTCGGTTTTTCCGACCGCTAACACCCCAAGATCTTCTTGGGTGGCAACCCCCCCCCATGCCCTGGGGCGGGAAAACGTTCGCAGCACATTACCGTTCCCCGGAGGATCACAGCCCCTGTAGTGGTTTGAGCTGAAAATACGCTGCCAGGTTCGCAGCGGGAGAGAGTAACATTTTGCCAGCAAGCCCTTGACAAAATCAAAAATTAGTATACAATTAGTACAATGATACAATTATACAATGAGACAATGATACAATAGTTCCCATGAACCTCGAAATTGATTTCCGTTCCGGTATCCCAATATACCTCCAGGTGGTGGAGCGCATTAAAGAGCGCATTGCTGGTGGCAGGATCAACCCCGGCGAACAGCTGCCCACAGTCCGTTCCCTGGCTCTGGAATTGCGCGTAAATTTCAACACGATTGCCCGTGCCTACCGCATTCTGGATGAGGTCGGCCTCATCTCCACTCAGCAAGGGCGCGGCACGTATGTGATGAACATACCCCAGCCCGAAGTCTCTGAAAAGATCCGCCAAAAGGCACTGACTGCGCTGACCCGGCGATATCTGGCGGATGCAGAACGGCTGGGTGCCTCGCCGGATGAATTGAACCAGATCCTGAAAGGCCAGGTTACTGCCTGGCTGCAAACCGGCCATCTGTCGAACCCTGAACCTGATCATGAATAAGAGGAGAATATTATGAGTCCTACAAATGTTTTAAAAGATCCAAGCCTGCGGCCTCAGAGCCGCCAGAAGCCCGACCAGCATATTCCCGGCGTGGCTGGAGCGCTGTTTACCATCTGCCTGCTGGCCGGAGCCCTCGGTACCATCCTGATGACCCAAAACGGCGTTTTGAACGATGCCTGGGCCGGAATCTGGACCATTGCCTGGGGTTTGCTGGGAACATTTTTATTGCTCTCACTCAAGGTCGCCTCGCAATGGGAGAAGGCTGTCATCCTGCGCCTGGGCAAGTTCCATAAACTGGCCGGGCCGGGTGCCTTCTGGGTGTTACCGATCATTGACACGCTGGCCAACTGGATCGACCACCGCGTCATGGTCACGCCCTTCTCTGCCGAGAAAACACTGACGAAAGATACCGTCCCCGTGGATGTGGATGCAGTCCTGTTCTGGGTCGTCTGGGATGCCGAAAAGGCTGCCCTCGAAGTTGCCGATTACCGCGCCGCCATCGCCTGGGCCGCTCAGACCGCCCTGCGCGAGATCATTGGTCAAAGCTTTTTGGCTGACATTCTGGTCGGTCGGGCTAAAATGGATGCTGACCTGCAGAAAATTATCGATGAGCGCA
>Ga0315273_10005154_pt1 | contig 16131 bp, 18 predicted proteins | sample YL17G02_0_MG_FD_205753 | JGI IMG/M metagenome (GOLD analysis project Ga0315273, IMG submission 205753) | Sediment microbial communities from Yellowstone Lake, YNP, Wyoming, USA - YL17G02_0 | ecosystem: Environmental > Aquatic > Freshwater > Lake > Sediment | place: USA: Wyoming | collected... | reverse complement strand
TGTGGCGCGGCTTGGAACTCGTGGAAGACCCCTTGCGCGTCGACGTAGGAGCACGATGAGCGCCGCGAACAAGGCAACGACAGCAACCACGATGAGCTTGCGATGCATAGGTTCCCCCTTGCTACGAACTGCATGCCTGGCCTCCTGACGTTGGCAGCGCCGACGCGCTGTTTGACGGAGATGCGAAGGGACGAGACTACTCCGCCGACTGGCCCCCGGCGTTCGTGTTCTGCCCGGAGTGCTGGCAGCGAGAGTTCGGGGCCGGAAAGCGGGAAGGCCCGCCAGGGCGGGCCTTCGCGTCGAGTGTGAAACCTTTGGCGTGGGGCGGGGCTAGCTTCCGGCGGTCAGGAAGCTGGCAACCTCGATGAACTTGACCTGCGGCGTGGGCATGCCCGCCTCTCCCCCCAAGGGACCGATCTTCTCCGCTGCGAACTTCTCGAACGCCTCCCGCGTCGTCCAGACGTCGGTAACGGTGATGCCGTCGCCGCTCTCAGTTGCCCAGTGGAACAGGCAGCTGGGATCTGGGTGGGGTCCGCCAGGAACTACGCCCATCAGCGTCAGTGTCTTCGTGTATTTGTCGAGCGTTGAACCTGGGCCGCGAAACGCCACTTCAACTGCGACTGCCATCGGGATGCTCCCTTCGCTTGGCCGATCAGTGGTAGACCCCGACCTGAGATCGTAACAGGTCATACATTCGAATCACAGCAGCCCACAGGGGGGTCGGTGCTTTCCCCGATGTAGTCGGCACAACCGGCGACGAAACTTGCGAATCCAGCGTCCAGAGGAGGGAATGATGAATGGGTCTCGGTCTCGTCGATTCGTACGGGTGGCGGGATGGCTCGGTGTTATCGGCGTGGCCGGGTTCTGTCTCGGCGTAGTCGCGGCCGGGCTGGCATTCCCCGGCTACAGCCACCTCGATCAGATGATCAGCGAGCTCGGCGGGGCGGAGGCCACCCGGCCCTGGATACAGAACGTCAACTTCGTCCTGTTCGGATGCTGCGTGATCGCCCTGGCCGTGGGGCTCATGGTCGACGCCGGAAAGGTGTTCACCGGGGCGGTGTTGCTCGCGGTTCTTGGCCTGCCGGGCATCCTGGCCGAGGGCCTCGCCCACTGCGATGCCGGGTGCAAGGGCACGACCACAGAGGCCACCCTCCACGACGACTTCGGAGGGGTGGGATTCGTTGCCGGGGTAGTCGCTCTGTTCCTGCTCTCCCGTCGGTGGCGGCGCGATCCTCGGTGGGCAGATCACGCGAGGTTCACCCGCTGGTGCGCGTGGGCGGCGCTCGTAGGCCTGGTGGTGTACATCCCCAGTGAAGACGTGATCCCGCGATTCACCGGACTCGCACAGCGGGCGTTCCTCACCCCACTGTTGCTCTTCCTGGCCGTAACGGGATGGCGGATGGCGACGCGCCCGCCGGTCAGTGACGACGACGGCGGCGGCGCTGTCGAGGGGGCGCTGGGCCTGCCCCCGCCCTGACGGCTGCGCCGCCGCTCCGTGGCTCGCAGGGAGGCCCTCCAAGGGGGGTCGAGCGCTACCTCGCAGCCGTCCTGTGGACGCTGCGGCATGGCACCTGACCGCTGAGGTGTTCGTGTCCTGCCCGAAGTGCTGGCTGCGGGGGTTCGAGGCCGAGCGGGAGTCCGGAGGTGAGAAGTAGAAGACCCGCCGAGGCGGGCCTCCATGGATCCTAAGAGAGGTAGCGGCTTGCGCTGGATCCGCCCTATGTTCGCGTCCCTCCATTACGAGAGCGGAAGCCCGTGGGTACAACGGCCGTGGTGACGCTCCCGGCCGGGTACGACCCCCAGGCCCTCTTCTTCCTTCATGGCGTGCTAGATCTCGAAGACCGCGACCTCGAAGCGCTCAACGGTCGGCTCGCCAGTCGCGCCCATCTGCTGCGAAGCATCCGATCGCAGTGCATTCGCCCGCTCCTCGCTCGCCTTGAGTGCCTCCTCGTCCTGCCAGAGCGTGATCGCGACTGCCTTACCCGTGTCTCGATCGATCAGCAGCATGGCGCCCTCCCCAACTTCCTTGGCGAACGGGGCCACGTTCTCCCGGAAGTTCGCGACACCCGCCTCGATATCGGCGGCCGAGCCTCTCAGCACCGTCACGCGTGCGTGCATCTGATCCCTCCTTCTGTAGGTGACAATCTCAACACTACGTCGCGCCACCGCGCCACACAAGAAGTGCCGGGGCGAGGACCCCGACGACGACTGGGGTGTCGAGTAAGACCGCGTGGTCGAGCTACTTGTGTTCTGCCCGGAGTGCTGGCAGCGGAGTTCAGGCGTCGAGCACCCTCATGATGTCCTCGTCGTTCAGGACCGGGCTGACGTTGAAGATGACGAGGTCGGTCCACTCCTGCATCCATTTACCGACCGCTACGGGGTTTCTGCGGATGGCTCCCGGCTAGCGACCGTCGGGCTCGACGCCGAATCCCATCGAGAGCGCAGCGGCGGTCACGCACGCCTCGTCCTGCTCCGGGGTGCCTCCGCTGGCACCCGCTGCGCCGATCAGATGGCCTCCGGCGAACAGCGCCACCCCGCCCGCGTAGACGACGATGTGATCGTCCGTCGCGTTGAAGCCCCAATCATCACCACCCGGTTGGGTGCTCTCCATGAAATACCCGCTGCGCGTGCCCCAGAGGACTGCCGTGTACGCCTTGCCAGTGGCAAGGCGCATCGCTCCGAGGGCAGCGCCGTCCATCCGCTGGCTTGCGATCACGTGCCCCCCGGTATCGACGACGCTCAGAGCCAGTGACAGAGACAACGTGTCCGCCTCGGCCCGAATCCGCGCCAGGAGCTCGAGTGCCAGATCGAGAGACGGATGCCGCTGCTCGATCAACCCCTCCATGCCGCAATCCTACCCCTGCGGCTAGGCCGCGCACCATTCGAGGTTCGACCGCCATACCTCATCGACTACCCGGAGCTGAATGCTCACTTCTACGGCCAGGCGACGGATCCACCGAGCCCGGCCGACCGTGTCCGGCTCGACGTCATCGCCGACCATTTCGCTGACGCCCTCGAGAGCGCGCTCACCACCAGCCGTTTCCTCGATCCGTTCGCCAGGACTCAGGTCGGCGATCCCTGGCCAGGCTACGCGGCCCACATGATCGGAAGCTCTGCCACCCTGCGCTCAAAGGTGGAAGAGAGTCCCGGCTGGTGGCCGTCACTCGACCCGATCGTCGCGGCGTACTGGCCCGTCGCTCACACCGTCGCGACGTAATGCGCCGAAACGCCGCTGCCGGATGCCCGGTGGCCGTCTGCGCCGAAGCGTACGCTCGCGGGTGTCCCCACTCGAGGAGAACCCCCGATGAACATACTCCCGCCGCCACGGACGGTCACCAGCGGATGACGGTGCTGACGAGTCGAGTCGACCGCTCGTCGGACGCGTTTGCCGAGCGGCAGGCCCACATGGAAGGCCTGCTCGTGGAGCTGCGCGAGCGGACGGCGCTCGTCGCTGCCGGCGGCGGCGAGACGGCCACCGAACGCCACCGCGCACGCGGCAAGCTCACGGCCCGCGAGCGCATCGACCGGCTCGTCGACCCCGGCACGGCGTTCCTCGAGCTTAACGCCCTCGCCGCCTGGGAGCTCTACGACGGCCAGGCGCCGGCAGCGGGAATCGTGACCGGTGTCGGCGTCATCGAGGGGCGCTGCTGCGTCGTCGTCGCGAACGACGCCACCGTCAAGGGAGGCTCGTACTTCCCGCTGACGGTCAAGAAGCACCTCCGCGCCCAGGAGGTCGCCGAGCAGAACCACCTGCCTTGCGTCTACCTCGTCGACTCGGGCGGGGCGTTCCTCCCGCTCCAGGCAGACGTGTTCCCCGACCGCGACCACTTCGGGCGGATCTTCTTCAACCAGGCCCGCCTCTCGGCGAAGAACATCGCCCAGATCGCCGTCGTCATGGGCTCGTGCACCGCCGGGGGGGCCTACGTCCCCGCGATGAGCGACGAGACGGTGATCGTCGAGGGCACCGGCACCATTTTCATCGGCGGGCCACCGCTCGTGAAAGCTGCGACGGGTGAGGACGTGACGGCAGAGGAGTTGGGCGGAGCAACGCTCCACACGCGCCGCTCCGGTGTCGCCGACCACTACGCCGTATCCGACGAGCACGCGCTCGCACTCGCCCGCCAGATCGTCAGCCACCTCGGCGACCCCGCCGCTCCCCCTTGGGGGCTCTCGACGCCGGAGCCGCCCGCCGTCGACCCCGCCGAGCTGTACGGCATCGTGCCCGAGCACTACCGCCACGAGCTCGACCCTCTCGAGATCATCGCCCGGATCGTCGACGGCAGCCGCTTCCACGAGTTCAAGGCGCTCTACGGCGACACCCTTGTCTGCGGCTTCGCCCGGATCGAGGGCCATCCCGTCGGGATCCTCGCGAACCGCGGCGTCCTCTTTGCCGAATCGGCCCAGAAGGGAGCGCATTTCGTCGAGCTCGCGTGCAAGCGTCGCATCCCGCTAGTCTTCCTCCAGAACATCACCGGCTTCATGGTCGGGAAGGACGCAGAAGAAGGGGGCATCGCCCGCGACGGCGCCAAGCTCGTGACCGCGGTCGCCTGCGCCGAGGTGCCGAAGTTCACGGTCGTCACCGGCGGGTCGTTCGGCGCCGGCAACTACGCCATGTGTGGCCGGGCGTACGGGCCGCGTCAGCTCTGGATGTGGCCCAACGCCCGCATCTCGGTGATGGGCGGCGAACAGGCGGCGATGGTGCTCTCGATCGTCGGAGACGCCGACCCCGACGAGATCCGGGCCGCCTACGAGCACGAGGGCTCGCCCTACTTCTCGACCGCGCGACTCTGGGACGACGGCATCATCGACCCGCTCGACACGCGGCGCGTTCTCGCGCTCGGACTTGCGGCCGCCGCGAACGCACCCGTGCCGGAAACGACCTTCGGCGTCTTCCGGATGTAGACGCGGCCGCCGCGATCCGTCAATCTGTGAGGCGGCAACGGCAAAGGGAAGGAGTTTCCATGTCCTACAAGGCGCTCGACGCGGACGACATCAAGCTCACGTGGGGCACATTCAGGATGGTGCGGCACGAGCTCGGCGGCACGGCGTTCGGTCTCAACCAGATCGACTACCCGCCCGACAAGGTGGGACCCGAGCACGACGAGCTAAAATCGGGGCAGGAGGAGATCTACTACTGCATCTCGGGCTCGGGAACGCTGACGATCGACGGCGACCCGGTCGAGTTGCGACCGGGCCGTTACATCCTTGTCTCACCTGACGCGAAACGGCATCCCGAGGCCGGAGCCGAAGGGATGTCCGTCATCTGCGTCGGGGGCGTCTCCGGCGGCGTCTACGAGCCGTGGGCACCCCCCGAGGAGTGAGCTAGTGCGGCCTCCCCAAAAAGTTTGACCTGGAACTCGTTGTCGGCGTGGGAGGCCGCACTAGGCCGCCGCTGCGCGCGCAGCGGCCTCGTCGACGAGCGCGCTCACTACGGCACGTAGCTGCTCGATGAGCTCCTCGTCGGGCTCTGTCAGGCGATCGGGAGCCTTGCCGAGTGAGAGCTCGGCCTCGACGACGCGGGAGCCCATCAAGCCGAGCACCCTGCGGGTCTCGGCGTGCGCCCAGACGCCGCCGAACGAGCCGGGACTCGCTCCGATGACCGCGACGGGCTTGCCACGGAACGGAGCCGTCTCCCGCGGCCTCGAGCCCCAGTCGAGAGCGTTCTTGAGGGAGCCCGGAATCGAGCCGTTGTACTCGGGGGTGGCGATCAGGACGGCGTCGGCAGCGGCGACCGCGGCACGGAATCCCGCGACCGCCGGCGACGGTGTGCCCTCCTCGTCCTCGTCGAACGCGGGCAGGCCGCGGAGCCCCTCCCAGACGTCGAGCTCGACGCCGTCCGGGAGGTTGTCCACGGCGAGCTGCAGGAGCTGCCGGTTGTAGGAGCCCGCGCGAAGGCTGCCGACGATGCCCAGGATCTGCATCTCTACGACTCCTCACCGAGCACGAGCTCGAGCTCGGCGTGGAGCTTCACGTCGTTGCCGACCGCGAAGCCGCCGGTCGGGAGCGGCGCGTTCCAGTCGAGGCCGAATACCGTCCGGTCGATGACCGTCTCGAGCTCGAGCCCGAGGCGGGAGTTGCCGTCGAAGGCGTGTGTCGCCGGGCCACTCACGGTGCCCTTGATCTTGACCGGGTGAGTGACGCCCTTGAGCGTCAGCTCGCCCTCGATCTCGAGCCTGTCATCCGAGCCGCGGACGGCGGTGGAGGAGAACGACAGCTGCGGGTGCCGCTCGGCGTCAAAGAAGTCGGGCGAAAGGAGGTGGCCGTTGAGGTTCGGCTCGGAGACGCTCACCGAAGCGACGTCGACCGTGCCACGAAGCCCGTCCTCGTCGAGCGTCACGTCGAAGGTGTCGAAGGCACCCCGGAAGTTGGCGACGACCATGTGCTTGACGGAGAACGCAACCGTCGAGTGGACCGGGTCGACCTGCCAGGTGCCGGTCGGAAGCTCTGTGCGGATCTCGGAAATCGTGCTCACAGGACTGTTCCTTTCTCGCTAGTATTTGATTGCTCAACTACCTTAGCGGAGGATTCATTGTCTCGTCAAGTATTGCTCCCACAAGTTTCAGCACAGACGGTCTTCGCCCGACTCCTGCACGCTCACGGCTCACTGATGCGGGAGATCGAGGCGCGCCTGCATGCCGAGCACGGTCTCAGCGCGAACGACTTCGAGACGTTGCTCCACCTCTCCCAGGCCGAGCATGGCGCGATGCGGCGGATCGATCTCGCCGAACGGCTGCGGTTGACACCCTCCGGCGTCACGCGCCTGCTCGACGGACTCGAGGACGCCGGCCTGACAGAGCGTGGCGGCTGCCCGACGGACGCCCGGGTCACCTACGCGGTGATCACACGCGAAGGGCGTCAGACGCTGCGACGGGCCGACTGCACACATGCTGCGGCGTGTGACGAGGTGATCGGTGTCCACCTCTCCCCCGCCGAGCTCGAAGAGCTCGCCGGACTGCTCGGGCGGCTGCCGGGTTGCGACGACGTCGACGCACGCGCCTGTGCGGGCGAAAGCCAGGCGACCGGCTGAGCCCGACGCCCGGCGACACGGTATGGAGCACGTTTCAGGGGAAAGCCTTGGCGCCCGGGCACGCTGCTTCGTCTCCGGTCCCGTGTGGGAGGGGTGAGGCTTCAGCCTCACCCGCGGTTCCGTCCCGAAGCAGGCGCCAGTCTCCGACACCTCTAACGGGCGGGTGAGGCTGAAGCCTCACCCAAATGGTCATTCCGAAACGCGCGGTTGGCCTGTCGCGGGAACCCAGGAGACAGGCTAAAGCCTGTCACCGAGCCATTCGGCAAGCTCACGTGACTCTGCCGCCGAGAGGTCGCGGAGCGGCGCGCGCACGTCCGAGCGGACCGGCACTCCCTCGGCGGCGAGGATGCGCTTCATCGCCGCCTGGCGCGGGAATCGCTCGACAGCCGCTCTGAGTGTCGCCAGCGCGTCCGCGCCTGCTGCCGTCGGCTCACGAACGACGGCCGCAACGCGCTCTGGGAAGGCGGAAGCAAGTGCGGACACGGCACCGATCGCACCCCCGCTCATACCCCTGTAGATGAGCGCCTCGGGCCCGACGAAGACATCCAGATCCTCGAGGGCGAGATACGGCTCGAACGCCTCCCACGGAGCGTCGCTCACCTTCATGCCAGCGAAGTTCGTCGCGACATCGCGAAGCCGACGGAGGACATCGAGCGCGATGGGATACCCGCTCGTTTTCGCAAACTCGTAGACGTAGAACGGCAGCGGTGCGCACGCGTTCGCGGCGGCAACGAAGTGGGCAAGCTGAGCCGGCTCGTCGAGCACGAAGTACGGCGGTCCGATCACCGCGACGGCCTGTGCGCCCGCCTCCCCGGCGTCAGCAGCGAGCGCGACCGTATCTGCGGTCGTCTGCGCGCCACAGTGGGCCGCCACATCGAGCCGGCCGGCCGCAGCCTCGACGAAGAGGCGAAGTCCGCGCTTCCGCTCTGCAACGGAGAAGAGCACCCCCTCGCCATTCGTGCCGAACGCAAGGATGCCGTCGAGGCCGGCGGCGACATACCGATCGACGAGCGGGCCGAAGCCGCCCTCGTCCAGGCGGTCACCGCCGGAGAGAAGAGGAGTCACCGAGGCGGCAAGAGTTCCGTGCAGACGATCGTTCATGGACATCCTGCGACTCTAGTCGCGTGTCTCACATCGTGGCCCCGAAACAGAACCATGCGCGGTCGGGGTGAGGCTTCAGCCTCACCCGTCCTTCTCCTGCGGGCCGTCGCGTGCCGCCGCGAAACGGGGGACCCGGTGAGCGGGTGAGGCTGAAGCCTCACCCCCCAACCAGGCGCGCGTGTCTCCGATCAAACCATCTACGCTGCGGGGCAATGGACGCGCTGCGCATCGAACGGGACGACGACACCCTCCGGATCACGCTCACCCGGCCCGAGTCGCGGAACGCCTTCGACGCGACGCTGATCAACGAGCTAGCCGAAGCGTTCGTCGAGGTCGGCAAGGTGCGCGCCGTCGTGCTTGCCGGCGAGGGGCCGAGCTTCTGCGCCGGAGCCGACATCGAGTGGATGCGGAACTCGGCCAAGCTCTCGCACGACGAGAACGTCGCCGACGCGAACGCGCTCCGGCGCATGTTCAACGCCATCGACACCTGCCCCGCACCTGTGATCGCCCTCGTTCAGGGACATGCCCTCGGTGGCGGCGCCGGCCTCGTCGCCACCGCCGACATCGCACTCGCGCACGAGCAGGCCGTCTTCGCCTTCTCCGAGGTCAAGCTCGGAATCATCCCGTCCGTGATCTCCCCGTATGCGCTGCGGAAGATCGGCGAGAGCGCCGCCCGCCGGTACTTCGTCACGGGCGAGCGCTTCGACGCTGCGACCGCCCTGAGGATCGGCCTCGTTCACGAGGTCGTAGCCGATCTGGGACACGCGCTCGACGCAATCCTCGACGAACTACGCACGGCGGCCCCCCGGGCGACACGACATGCGAAGCGCCTCGTGCTCGACCGACCCGACGGACCGGAAACCGCCCGCCGGATTGCCGAACGACGAACGAGCGAAGAAGGCCAAGCGGGGCTACGGGCTTTCGTCGAGCGCGAACGTCCACCGTGGGCGCCGCCGCCCCAGCACAAGCCGTGACCGCGCTACTCGCGGTCCTTTCCGCCGTCTTCATCGGCGGCGCGGACTTCGTCGGCGGGCTTGCCTCGCGCACTGCGAACGGCGTCCGGGTGGCGACGTTCGTGGCCATCATGGGACTGCCACTCGCGTTCGTCGTCTCGCTCGCCTATGGAGCGGACCACGTCAGCCGCGACGATGTGATCTGGTCCGTCCTCTCGGGCGTCGCGGTGGCGATCGGGATCGGGTGCTTCTACATCGGGATGGGCAGGGGCCTGATCAGCGTCGTTGCACCCGTCGCCGCGGTCACAGGCGCAGTGATTCCGGTCGTCTACGGCCTCGCTCGCGGCGAGCGGCCGGGAGCGCTCGCGCTCGTCGGCCTCGTGGTCGCCTTCGCCGCCGTGGCCGTCGTCTCACTTGCGCAGTCCGAGCAGCATCCCGAGACGACAGTCGGCGTCGACCGCCACGTGATTGCGCTCGCGCTCGCAAGCGGCCTCTTCTTTGGGGTCTTCTACATCACGCTCTCGCGCGTCTCGGACGACGCTGGCCTCTGGCCTGTCACGATCTCCCGCGCCGCGGGCTCGATCGTCCTCGTGATTCTGTCGCTCATTCTCACCCGCGGCCTCCTCGGGGGCGTCGCGCGACTCTGGCCGACCATCCTTCTGATCGCCGTTCTCGAGGTTTCCGCAATGGTTCCGCTGCTTCTCGCCCTGCAACGTGGCCCTGTCGCAATCGCATCCGTTCTCGCCTCCCTCTATCCCGTCACGACCGTCCTGCTCGCGGCGTTCGTGCTCCGCGAGCGGCTATCACACCTTCAGTACGTCGGCGTCGCCTGCGCACTCGTTTCCGTCGCCCTCGTCTCGACGGGGTAGGCACCGGTTTCGGCGCGTAGAGTCTCCCTGTGACGATCCGCACGCTACTCGTCGCGAACCGTGGCGAGATCGCGATCCGCGTATTTCGCACCTGCGCCCGTCTTGGCATCGAGACGGTCGCCGTCGTCACGCCGGACGACCGTGGTTCGCTCCACGCTCGGAGGGCCGACCGCAAGCTCGAAATCGCCTCGTATCTCGACCCCTCCGAGCACGTACGAGCCGCTCTGGCGGCTGGAGCCGACGCGATTCACCCCGGCTACGGCTTCCTCGCCGAAAATGCGGCGTTTGCCGACGACGTCATCGCGGCCGCCATCACCTGGGTCGGCCCCTCACCGGAGACACTCAGGCTCGGCGGAAACAAGCTCGCCGCGAAGGCGATCGCGCGTGGGGCAGGCGTGCCCACGCTTCCCCAGGGCTCACCCGACGAGATCGGCTTCCCGCTCGTCGTCAAGGCCTCGGCCGGAGGCGGCGGCCGCGGGATGCGCGTCGTCCGCTTCCCCGCCGAGCTCGACGACGCCCTCGCGGCGGCCCGACGCGAGGCCGAGGGAGCGTTTGGCGACGGCACCGTATTCTGCGAGCGCTATCTCGAGCGTCCGCGGCATGTCGAGGCCCAGCTGCTCGGACACAGCAGGGGCGTCACCGTGCTCGGTGGTCGAGACTGCTCGATCCAGCGACGCCACCAGAAGCTGATCGAGGAGTCTCCCGCTTTCGGGCTCGATCCCCACGCATGGTCGCGCATCGCGGCCGGTGCAACTGCGTTCGCCGAGGCGATCGGGTACCGCGGCGCGGGCACCGCCGAGTTCCTCGTGGACGGTGCCGACGTCTACTTCCTCGAGCTCAACGGCCGGATTCAGGTCGAGCACCCTGTTACCGAGGAGGTGACCGGCCTCGACATCGTCGAGCTGCAGCTCCGCGTCGCAGCGGGCGAGGAGATCGACCTCGACGTCACACCGCGCGGCCACGCAATCGAGGCACGGCTCTATGCGGAAGATCCACGCACGTTCCTACCCCAGGCTGGGCGCATCGCCACCCTCATGCTCCCGCTCGAAATCCGCGTCGACGCAGGTGTGGAGGAGGGGGACGAGATCGGGCTCTCGTACGACCCTCTGCTCGCAAAGCTGATCGCCCACGGCTCCTCTCGCGAAGAGGCCGTCGAGCGGCTCTCGCGCGCGCTCGACGCGACCACCGTTGACGGAGTGATCACGAACCTCCCGTTTCTCCGTTGGCTCGTGCGGCACCCGGCCTTCAGGACAGGCGCTGTCTCGACCGCGTTCCTCCTCGAGCACGCGCCGCTCTCTGCCACGCCACTGCGGGCAGCCCCCGGTGTGTTCGCGCAACCGTGGAGATTGAACCTCCCCACCCCACCCCCGATGTCCACACCTGACGTCGACACCGCGCTGCCGGGCGCCGCTGCCCACGGGCACGGCACGATCGCGGCCCCCATGCCGGGAACCGTGATTGGCGTCGGTGTCGCCGTCGGCGACAGCGTCACCCCGCACCAGCCACTCGTCGTCCTCGAGGCGATGAAGATGGAGATGCCCGTCCTGGCACCGTTCTCCGCGACCGTCACCGCTGTGCACGTCGCGCCCGGCGACCAGGTCGCCGCCGGGGCACCCCTCGTCGAGCTCGGTTAGCCCGTCAGCTCGTCGCCCTGGATCGCCCGCAGGAGTCGCCGAACGGCCACGTTGACGAGCCACATCACGATCACCGCGCCGACGTACGTCCAGAAGCCGTCGATCGAGAAGTCGGGCACGATCCAGGCGGTGAACGCGAGAATCGCGACGTTGACGAAGAAGTACGCGAGCCCGAACGTGAGGATGATCAGCGGAATCGCGATGAACGTCAGCAGCGGCTTGAGGAAGATGTTCGCGAGTCCGAACACGGCTCCCGCGAGTAGCAACGGCCCCCACCGCTCGATCGCGAGCCCGGAGAACACCCAGTCGGCAACGATCAGCGCGAGGACGTTGGCGCCCCAGGCGACGAGCAGGCGAACGGTCAGGTACATGCTACTTCCCCCGGAGAGACGCCACAGCGAGGATGAAAGGGCTAGGTAGGGGAAGTAGCTTCATTTTTCGGCTGCGCCTTTGATATCCGGGACTACTCTAACGGCGCAGGCACGTTCTGCGAGTCGGACGAAATCTCAAGGCGAAGCCTCCCATTCAAGCTCCTTTCCCCACCGAGTCGCTTCGCCTCGCCACGCACGTTTGTCGGGGGAAAGGAGCTAGAAGAGCTTCTGCAGCTTCAGGGCTGCGCCCATGTCGCCCTTGATCTTGAGCTTGCCGGTCATGTAGGCGGTCGTCGCATTCGCCTCGCCGCTGGCGATTTTCATCAGCGTCTCTTCACTCGCAGAGATGGTGCAGTCGGCCTCGTGCCCACCCTCGGCGACCGACACGGCGCCGTCCGCGACGGTCACCGTCCAGGCGCCGACCTCCGCAATGTCGAAAACGAAGCTGTTGTTCATCCCCACGGTCTTCGCGGGATCGACCTTCGAGGGAAGCGCGTCAAAAAACTCCTGAACGGTCATCGGATCTCCTTGGTTGCCGAACGGTTGGCCTGGATTGAGTGATCAGTCGAGCAGAGGGTATGCAGAGGACGGCGCGGTCGCAACCGAGCCTGCCAGCTTCGGGGCGGGGAGGAAGAAGCACAGGACGACGCCGAGTAACGGTGCGAACGCACTGCAGACGAGGGCCGTCTTCAGATCGACTGCGTCGGCGACGCCGCCAAGGGCGACAGCGGCGATCCCGCCGAGGCCCATCGCGAGCCCGATCGAGAGTCCCGAGGCCATCCCGACGTGCTGGGGCAGGTACATCTGGCTGAGCACCATCGTCAGTCCGAAGGTGCCGACGACACAGATGCCGACCACCATCAGCGCGATCGCGCCGACGAGACCGCCGACGAGGACGAAGACGAGAATCATCGGCGTCAGGACTGCCTGGGCGACGAGCAGCGTCCGCCGGAGTCCGAACCGATCTGCGATCGGGCCGAGCAGCAGCGTGCCCACTGCTCCGGCGAGGAGCATCAGCGAGAGCAGGCGGTTGCCGTCGGCTTCCGAGTTGCCGAGGGAAACGACCCAGAGCGGCACGAAGGTGAGCAGTCCGAACCAGGCAACGCTGCGGAGCCCGATCACGCAGCCGAGGATGACCATCGCCCGCACGTCATCACGCCCCTCCGCGACACCGCTGCCCGCCCCGCGCTCCGGCCGCAGGCGCGAGAGATACGGGAGCGCCGCGAACACAGCAAGCGCACCCAGGATGACGGGAATCGAAGCTAGCAGTCCTCCCGGGCCGAGACCCAGCCAGAGGACGAGTGGAGTGACAATGATGGGGCCGAGTGCATAGCCGGTGTTGCCACCGATGTTGAAGAGCGACATCCCGCTTGCGCGCTTCCGCCCGCTTGCGAAGACCGCAAACTTTGCTCCCTCGGGATGGAAGGCGGCGATACCGAGGCCCGAGAGGAAAATGAGCACGAGCAGGAGGCCGTAGCTCGGAGCGACTGCGGCCAGGCCGATCCCCGCGCCGGCGAGTGCAAGCCCGGTCGGCAGCAACCACAGAGCTCCACGCCGATCCGACCAGAGCCCGAAGAGAGGCTGCGTCAGGGATGACGAGACGAGGACGGCCAGCATCACGACGGCCGTGAGCGTGTAGTTGAGATCGAACTTCACGGCGAAGAACGGCAGCAGTGCGGGCACGCTCCCGGAGGCGAAGTCGGTCGCGAGGTGCCCGCCCGACAGCGCGGCCATGCCCTTGCGGTCGATCGCCTCGCGCATGGAGCCCAGTGTAGGTGCCGACGCGAAGCTTCGGCCCCACCCCGACCGGGTACGATCGCGTCGCGTGGATCTCGACCTCTCCTCCGAGCACGAGCTCTTCCGCGATACCGTGCGCGCGTTCGCCGTCGATCGCGTCGCGCCCGTCGCCGAGGCGCTCGATCGCGAGAGCAGGTTCCCGTACGAGCTCGTCGCAGAGATGGCCGAGCTCGGCCTGATGGGCATTCCCTTCCCCGAGGAGCTCGGGGGTGCAGGCGGCGACACACTGGCGTACGCGATCGCGGTCGAGGAGCTCACACGCATCGACTCGTCGGTCGCAATCACTCTCGCCGCGCACACCTCGCTCGGCACGATGCCGATCTACCTGTTCGGGAGCGACGAGCAGAAGCAGCGATGGATCCCTGCGCTTGCCCGCGGCGAACGCCTCGCCGCATTCGGCCTCACCGAGCCGGACGCAGGCTCCGACGCCGGTGCGACGCGGACGACAGCGACCCTGCACGACGACAACTGGATCGTGAACGGCTCCAAGGTCTTCATCACGAACGCAGGCACCGACATCACCCAGTGCGTGACGATCACCGCTGTGACCGGCGAGGGCGAGATCTCGAACCTCGTGATCGAGAACGGCACGCCCGGCTACGAGATCTCGGAGCCGATCAACAAGATGGGCTGGAGGGCGTCCGACACCCGGGCGCTGACGTTCGCCGACTGCGCCGTGTCTGAGGAGAATCTCCTCGGCGTTCGCGGCCAGGGTTTCCACCAGTTCCTCCAGATCCTCGACGGCGGCCGCATCTCGGTGGCTGCGATGGGCCTCGGCCTCGCCCAGGGCGCCTACGACCTTGCGTACACCTACGCACGCGAGCGAAACCAGTTCGGCCGGCCGATCTCCTCCTTCCAGGCGATCCAGTTCAAGCTGGCGGACCTGGCGACCGAGATCGAGGCCGCACGCGGGCTCGTCTGGAAGGCGGCCTGGCTCAAGGATCAGGGCCGTCCCTTTGCGCGCGAGGCCGCGATGGCGAAGCTCTATACCGGCGAGCTCTCGAATCGTGCCGTCAACGCATCTCTGCAGATCCACGGCGGCTACGGCTACATCGACGAGTTCGCCATCTCGCGCCTGTATCGCGACCAGAAGATCCTCGAGATCGGCGAGGGCACGAACGAAGTGCAGCGCATGGTGATCGCTCGGCACCTCGGCCTGCCGTGAAGTGCGCGCTCGCGGTCGCGGCGATCGCCGTGGTGATTCCGGCAGCGGCAACGGCGCACGTCACCGTCTCGCCACCGTTCGTCGAAGCCGGGGTCGAGAGCGAGATCGCGTTCGCGACGCCGAACGAGCGGCCCCCCCACGCCACGATCGAGGTGCGGGCCACGGCCCCTCCCGGCGTCTCCGTTGTCTCGGCGTCAGCGCCCGCCGGCTGGAGGGCAACCGTCGGCGGCTCCACCGTGACCTGGTCCGGTGGCCGACTCGAAGATCGTACGACGGCCTCGTTCCCTGTCCGCATTCTGGCGCGCGTCCGCGCCGGGACCCATTCCTTCACCTCCGTTCAGACCTACGACGACGGCGCCACCGTCCGCTGGAAGGCCCCCCTCAGCGTGCTCCCTGCCGCCGGCGCGGCCGCGCCGAAGCAACATCCCTGGGGTGCCATCGGCGCGGCCCTTGTCGGGATCGCCGTGATCGCCGGCAGTCTCATCGGCCTACGCTTCCTCCGCCGAAGATCACTTCAAGAGCAATAGTGGGACCGGGTGCTACCGTCGCCCCGTGATCTTCCATCAGTTCCTGAACGACGACCTGGGCTGTGCGTGTTACCTCGTGGGAGACGAGGAAGCCGGCATCGCCGTGGTCGTCGATCCGCCGTACGTGATCGAGCCGGTTCTGGAGGAGGCAGAGCGGCGCGGCCTCCGGGTCGTTCGCACGATCGAGACGCACACCCACGCCGACCACGTCTCCGGGCACGGCCGGCTCGCGCTCGAGCACGGCATCCCTGTCAGCGTGCACGCCGACGCGGGAGTCGATTACCCGAACGACCCGATGCGTGACGGTGACGAGATCGAGGTCGGCGCGGTCACGCTCGGCGTCATCCATACGCCCGGCCACCGACCCGAGCACTGCTGCCTCACAGTCGTCGACCGCTCGCGAGGCGACGAGCCCTGGCTCGTTCTCACCGGCGACTCGCTGTTCGTCGGCGACGCCGCGCGGCCCGACCTCGCGGTTGGGGCGGTGGAGGGTGCCGAAGGGCTCTTCTACTCTCTGCGCCGGCTGCTCGAGCTCTCCGACGGCGTCGAGGTCTTTCCCGGCCACGTCGCAGGCTCGCTCTGCGGCAAGGCAATGAGCTCGAAACCGTCGACCACGATCGGATTCGAGCGCCGCTTCAACCCCTCGCTGCAGCTGACACAGGTCGATGCGTTCATCGCCGAGTCGGC
>Ga0315273_10005153_pt1 | contig 16132 bp, 16 predicted proteins | sample YL17G02_0_MG_FD_205753 | JGI IMG/M metagenome (GOLD analysis project Ga0315273, IMG submission 205753) | Sediment microbial communities from Yellowstone Lake, YNP, Wyoming, USA - YL17G02_0 | ecosystem: Environmental > Aquatic > Freshwater > Lake > Sediment | place: USA: Wyoming | collected... | reverse complement strand
TCGAAGCCGCCGCGCACGACGCCGACGCGATCCTGCTGATTGCCGCGATTCTGAGCGCGCGCCAGATGCGCGACCTGCGCGAACTGGCCGCCCGCTACGGCATGGCGGCGCTGGTGGAAGCGCACGACGCGGAGGAACTGGAACGGGCCATCGACTCGGGCGCGGACCTGATCGGCGTCAACAACCGCAATCTGCGCACATTCGAGGTGACGCTCGACACGTCGCTGAGATTGGCCGGGAGGATGCCGGCGGGCGCGCTCGCGGTGAGCGAAAGCGGCATTCACTCGCGCGCCCACATCCGGAAGCTCATGGACGCCGGCTATCGCGCATTTCTGATCGGCGAACATCTCATGAAGGCGGCCGACCCGGCCGAAGCGTTGCGGGCGCTGGTCCAATGCTGGTGAAAATCTGCGGCATCACCAACCTGGAAGACGCGCTGGCCGCGATGGACGCAGGCGCGTCGGCGCTCGGGTTCAACTTCTTCGCGAACAGCCCGCGCTACATCGCTCCCCAGGCCGCCGCGCGAATCGTCGAGCGGCTGCCGGCGGGAATCCTCAACGTCGGAGTCTTCGTCAACCAGGCGCCGGAGGCCGTGCTGGAGGTGATGCGCATGGCGGGTCTGGATGTGGCGCAGTTGCACGGCGACGAGCCGCCCGAGGCCGCGCCGGCGGGCGCGCGCGTCTGGAAAGCGTTTCGCGCCGGCGGCGAGTTCCGTCCCGACATCATGGACGCCTACGACGCCGAAGCGTTCCTGCTCGATGCGCCGTCGGAAACCCTGTACGGTGGAACCGGCAAAACGTTCGACTGGGCCCTGGCGCGAGGACTCGGGCGCAGGATCGTTCTGGCCGGCGGGCTGGACGCGACCAATGTGCGCGCGGCCATCGAGATGGCGCGGCCCTGGGGCGTGGACGCCTGCTCGAGGATTGAATCCGCCCCCGGACGCAAGGACCATGTGAAGATGAGAGAGTTCCTGAAGGCGGCGCTGGAATGATTTCGCAACCCGATGCGGGCGGACATTTCGGACCCTACGGCGGACGTTACGTGCCCGAAGTCCTGATGGCGCCGCTGGAAGAACTGGAGCGGGCTTACCAGGAGGCTCGCCGCGATCCCGCGTTTCAGCGGGAACTCGACGACCTGCTGGCCAACTACGCCGGCCGGCCCACGCCGCTTTACCTGGCGCGGCGGCTGAGCGAAACGCTCGGGGGCGCGCGCCTGTACCTGAAGCGCGAAGATCTGCTGCACACCGGTGCGCACAAGATCAACAACTGCCTGGGGCAGGTGCTGCTGGCGCGCCGCATGGGCAAGCGGCGGGTGATCGCCGAGACCGGGGCGGGGCAGCACGGCGTCGCCACGGCCACCGTTTGCGCGCTCTTCGGTCTGGAGTGCGCGGTCTACATGGGCGAGGAGGACATGCGCCGGCAGCGGCTCAACGTCTTCCGCATGCGCCTGCTGGGCGCCAAGGTGGTGAGCGTCTCCACCGGCAGCCGCACGCTCAAGGACGCCATCAGCGAGGCCATGCGCGACTGGGTGACCAACGTCGGCAGCACGCACTACCTGCTCGGTTCGGCCTTGGGCGCGCATCCCTATCCGGTGATGGTGCGCGACTTCCACTCGGTGATCGGCGTCGAGACGCGCCGGCAGATTCTCGAGCGCGAAGGACGCCTGCCGGACGCCGTCGTCGCCTGCGTCGGCGGAGGCTCGAACGCCATCGGCATTTTCCACACCTTCATCCCGGACCAGCAGGTGAAGCTGATCGGCGTCGAGGCCGGAGGCCGGGGGCCGGCGCTGGGCGACCACGCCGCGCGCTTTTCGGGCGGCGCGCCGGGCGTGCTGCAAGGGGCCTACAGCTATCTGTTGCAGGACGACGACGGGCAGATTGCGCTGACGCACTCGGTTTCGGCGGGGCTGGACTATGCGCTGGTCGGGCCGGAACATGCGTGGCTGCACGATCGGGGCCGGGCCGAGTACGTCTCGGTTGGCGACGCCGAGGCCATCGCCGCGGCGCGCACGCTGGCGACCACCGAGGGCATCCTGCCGGCGCTCGAGTCCGCGCACGCGGTGGCCGAAGCCATCCGCCGCGCGCCCCAGGCCAAGGGGCAGGTTTTCGTCGTGAACATTTCCGGGCGCGGCGACAAGGACATCGATATCTATCGCGAGAATTTGAAGGACCTGGATGCCTGAGACACGCATCGGCCGGCTGTTCGAACGCCTTCGCGGGGAGGGCCGCAAAGGACTGATCGCTTATCTGACGGCCGGCGACCCGGCGCCGGAGCGCACCCCGGCGCTGGCAGCGGCGCTCGAGCGCGGCGGCGCCGCCCTGATCGAATTGGGCGTTCCGTTTTCCGATCCCATCGCCGACGGACCGGTGATCCAGCGCGGCGCGGCGCGGGCGCTCAAAGCCGGAACCAGGCTCCGCGACGTGCTCGACATCGCGCGCCAGATCCGGCGGCAGTCGGAAATTCCGCTGCTGCTGTTCACCTATCTGAATCCGGTGCTGCGGTACGGTTTCCAGGCGCTGGCGCGCGACGCCGCCGCGGCCGGGATCGACGGCTGCCTGCTGACCGACCTGAGCGTCGAGGAAGCCGCGCCGCACGCCGGGGCGATGCGCCATGCCGGGCTGGACACCGTGTTCCTGGCCGCCCCGACCTCGACGCCCGAGCGGCTGAAGCTGGTGGCGCAGTACTCGAGCGGGTTCATCTACCTGGTTTCGCGCACCGGCGTGACCGGCGAGAGCGCGACGCTGGGGGACTCGGTCGCGCCGCTGGTGGCCTCGGTGCGGGAGATCTCCGGCCTGCCGCTGGCGGTCGGCTTCGGCATCTCGCGGCCCGAGCACGTCGCCCAGGTGTGCCGCCTCGCCGACGCCGCCGTCGTGGGCAGCGCCTTCGTGCACTTGATCGAACGGAACCTGAATGACGCCTCGCTCGAGGCGCGGCTGGAGGCGTTCACGCGCGAGCTGACGGCGCCGCTGGGAGAGGCGCGGCGATGACTCACGAAGACGGCCTTCGGATTCTCGGAGACTGCCGGGACCGGATCGACGAACTGGACCGGCGGATTCTGGACCTGATCAACGAGCGAACGCGCATCGTCGAGCGGATCGGACAGGTCAAGCAAGGCCTGAAGATGCCGATCTATGAGCCCAAGCGCGAAGACGAGGTCTTCCGCAACGTGACCGTCAACAACCGCGGCCCGCTGCCGGTCGAAGCCGTACGGCGTGTTTTCGAACGCATCATCGACGAGATGCGGAACGTGCAGAAGATTCGAATGGAGCAGCGGGCGGCCGCCGATGCGGCCCGCCGGGAGGAGTAGCATCATGCTGGTTGTCATGCAGGAAGGCGCCACCGAGCGGCAGATCGAAACGGTCATCGACCGCATGGTGGACCTGGGGTTCACCGTGCACCGCTCGACCGGCGTGGTGCACACGGTGCTGGGCGGCGTGGGGCCGAAGGACGATTTCGACACGGCCGATTTCGAGGTGATGGACGGGGTCAAGGAATGCCATCGCATCATGTCCAGCTACAAGCTCGCCAGCCGCAACTTCCGGCCCGGGGGGACCGTCATCAAGATGGGCGGCGTCGAGATAGGCGGCCCGGCCGTTGTGCTGATGGCCGGGCCTTGCAGCGTCGAGAGCCGCGATCAGATCTTCCGGGCCGCCGGACAGGTGGCCGAGGCGGGCGCCAAGGTTCTCCGCGGCGGAGCGTTCAAGCCGCGCAGTTCGCCTTACAGTTTCCAGGGACTTGGGGAAGAGGGTTTGACGCTGCTGCGCGAGGCCGCCGACAAGCACGGCCTGCTGGCGGTCAGCGAAGTGATGGATCAGACTCAGATTCCGCTGGTCGCCGCCTACGCCGATATTTTGCAGGTGGGCGCGCGCAACATGCAGAACTACAATTTGCTCAAGGAACTGGGCAAGATCCAGAAGCCGGTGCTGCTCAAGCGCGGCATCTCGGCGACGCTCGAGGAACTGCTGCTGTCGGCCGAATACATTCTGGCCGGCGGGAACTACGACGTAATCCTGTGCGAGCGCGGCATCCGCACCTTCGAGACCTACACGCGCAACACCATGGACATCTCGGCCATCCCGATCATTAAGAAGCTGTCGCACCTGCCGATGATCGCCGATCCGTCGCACGGCACCGGCCGCCGCGACAAGGTGCTGCCGATGGCGCGTGCCGCCGTCGCGGCGGGCGCCGACGGCCTGCTGATCGAAGTTCACCCGGATCCCGATCACGCCCGCAGCGACGGCGCGCAATCGCTGAAGCCGGAGCAGTTCGCCGAACTGGTCCAGCAGTTGCGCATCATCGCGCAGGCGGTGGGCCGGACTCTGTAGCGCCATGCGGACGGTTGCCATTGCCGGCGTCGGGCTGATCGGCGGGTCGTTTGCGCTGGCGCTGCGCCGCGCCGGGTTCGACGGGCGGATCTTAGGCGTCAGTTCGGAACGCACCGTCCGCGAAGCGCTTTCGCTGGGCGTGATCGACGAGGGCGTCCCGCTGGCGGAAGCCGCCGCGCGCGCCGACCTGATCTACCTCGCGCAGCCGATCGCGCGGATTCTGGAAACGATCCCCGCGCTGGGTCCGCTGCTGCGGCCCGGGTGCCTGGTGACCGACGCGGGCAGCACCAAGCGGCGGATCGTCGAGGAGTTCTCGCGCAGCCTGCCCCAGGGGCAGTTCCTGGGCGGCCACCCGATGGCGGGCAAGGAGACGCGCGGCGTGGCGGCGGCGGAAGCGGCGCTGTTCGAGGGCCGCACGTATGTGCTGACGCCGGTGGATGAGGCGCAGCTTGAGACGCCGGCCGCGCGCGAGTTCCGAAGCTGGTTGGACCGCATCGGCGCGGTGACGCTGGTGATGGACGCCGCCGTGCACGACCGCACCGTCGCGCTCACTTCCCATTTGCCGCAACTGGCTTCCACGGCCCTGGCAGCGATGCTGGCGTCGCGGCTGGAAGAGAACCTCCGGCGCGCGGCGGGGCCCGGCCTGGTCGATATGACGCGCCTGGCGATGAGCCCCTACGACGTGTGGCGCGACATCCTCGAGACCAACGGCGGCCCCGTCGGCGAGGCGTTGGACGCTTACATCGAGGCGCTGGAAACCTTGCGGGGCGACCTCAAAGATCGGTTCGTCAGCGCCGGCGCATTCGCCGCCGCCCTGCGCCACAAAAAAGCCCCCGACTCCTCCGAGTAAACCGGGGAAAGAGTACTCCGTCCCCGGTTTACAGGCGGCCGCCGCTCCACAAAATGGCGCGGCGCACCAACAACCGGTAGGCCGGGTGCAGGTGCGACGTGCGGTCGTGGCCCGGCTGAATGTAAACCACCCGCGACTTCTCGTAGGGGCTGATCCAGCCGGCCACCCGGTCGCTCGCCGCGGCGTCCGTCTCCAGCAGCGGCTTCGCCTTGGGCGAGATCCACATCTTCTTGTAGGTCTCTTCCCACAGGTGCAATGGGAACATGCCGGCCGTGATAGGGTGCTTCCCAACCGGGCGCACGACGATGTCCTGGTTCTGTTTGAACTCGGACATCGGGCTGGCGCCTTCGGCCTTGACGAAGTAACGGCCGCCCGAAACCTCCTCGACCCACCAGGGCCAGTTGGCGTGATCGGCGATGGCGTGGTGCAGGATCACGACGCCCTTGCCGCTTTCGACAAACGCGCGCAGGACTTCCTTCTCCTTGTCGCCGGCCTGCTCGGTGAGGTCGTAGAACACGAGTACGTCCCAGCGCTTGCGGATGTCCCCGTTGAAGGCGACGTTGCGCGGCGCAACAAAGGCGCCAATGTCGGGCTGGTCTTCAAACATCGACGCGAACGTGGAATCGTAGGCGTGCCCGCCGGTCACCACCAGCACGCGCAGGGCGTTCGGCTCGCGCCGCTGATACGGGACCTCGGGCGCGATGGTCACGTTTCCGGTCGCCACCCACTCGGTCGAGCGCGCCACAACGGCGCGAAAGCCCGGCTCATACATCGCCGCCGTGTCGTGCCCGAGCGTGATGTGCAGCGTGCGGCCCTTGCCGCAGGCCACGGTCCAGATGACCGGCTGATCCTTGCCCGTGCCGCCGATCTTGGGGTCGTCGAAAGCGACGCCAATCACCTTGGATTCGGGCGCCACCGTGAAGTTGTGATAAAGCTCGTCGGTGGCCTGGAAGGACTCGCCCATGCCGCGCGCCAGCGGATGCTCGCGGTCGGTGAACCGGACCTGGAAGGTGTGACGCTGGCCGTGGCCGTTCTTGAGCTCGCTCCACCAGGCGCCGATCATCTTGCGCCATTCCGGCCAGATTGGTTCGACGATGCCGGTGGGCTGGAAGCCGGGCGTCTTCACCTCGAAACCGCCGAAGGCGTAACTGGCACCGTGCAAGGCGACCAGCCCTTTGCCCGAGCGCACGAACTTCTCGACGGCCGCTTCCGTTTCGGCGCCCCAGCGCGGGCCGTGATAGTGGATCAGCAGCGCGTCGTAACTCGCCAATGTCTTCTCGGTTGCGCCGGCGAAGGACTCGGTGGTCCTGACATCGAAGCGGCCGGCGTTTTCAAGCGCGCGCTCGAGCAGCGGAGTTGTCAAGCGCCACTCGTGATCGTTCTCGCCGCTGACGATCAGCACGCGGACGGGCTTTTGCGCCAGAGCGCACGACGCCAGCAAGACAGCGACGGCAACCATCTTAGGCATGCTGAGCGCCGATAACCCCGGTCAGGTGTTCCAAACTCCGCCGGGCCTGCGCCGGAGTGCCGCACTCGACCGAGAGCACGCCGTCATAGCCGCCGCCTTTGAGGATATCCACCACCCTGGTCCAATCGATGACGCCGTCACCGCACGCGCAGCCTACCGGGGTTCCGGTCACCTGGCCGCGTTCGGCGTCCGACTGCTGAACGGAGATGTCCTTGGCGTGAACGTGCACCACCAGCGGCAGGCAGGCCTTCAGTCCCGCGTACGGATCTTCGCCGCCCAGCCAGGCGTTGCCCGTGTCGTAGTTGACCTTGAGCATCGGCGATGGGACCAGGGTGGCCACGCGCAGCAAGCCCGCCGTGGTCGTGGTGATGCTCTGGTGCGGTTCGATGGCGATGTAGACGCCATAGCGTTCGGCCCAACGGAGCACGGTGGTGAGCGTGTACTTCATGACCTGGAAGGCCTCGTCCAGGGCCACCCACTCGGGCCGCACGCCCTCGTCGGTGTTGAGCACCGAGACGCCCAGGTCGGAGGCGAAACGGATCGCCTTGGTCAGGTAGGGAACCGAGATTTCGGGCCGCATGAGCGGAGAATGCGCGCTGAGGCTCGACGCCTTGAGCCCGTGCGCGGCGAGCAAATCCTTCATTTCGAGCGGGTCGTCGTCCATCGAGAAGGAATGGAAGTAGCCCGCTTCGCTCAGCAGTTCGCGGCCGTCGTGGACCAGCGGTTCGACCATCTTGTATCCGATTTCGGCGGCGCGCTCGACGCCCTGGCGGAACGAGCGGTCCTCCGACCGGATGAATTCCATGTTGAGACTGATGCCGATTGCCATGCTGGCGATTATACAACTCGCGGGCCATGCCAGTCCGGCAGGCGTGGTTTACGGCCGCTCCTCCAGAGCGCGACGTACACGAGCGCGAGCGCACCATAGTTGGACAGCAGGAACCATCGATTCGCCCAAGAGATTCCGTCGAACTGGAAGGAGGAGACCGGCCAGAGGAACGGCGTGGGGAAAAAGCGCAGGCTGTGGCTCGGGATGTCGATCAGGATGTGAAGCAGCCATCCCAGCAGTTCGACGACCGGCCGGCGCGCCACCAGCGCTGCCAGCCCGAATACCAGGGCGAAGAGTATCAGGCTATGGCCGATCTGGTAGAGTTGCCAGACCCACTCGGCGTGGTGGGGTGCGCCTCGATGCCCGGCCTGCCCGTAACTGGAGACGCCGGCGAGCCGCAAGCAAATCTCCAGGGTCATGGGCAGCGTGAAGGCAAACAGATCGGGGAACACTCCCCACCACGCCGTCCAGGCGGAGCGAATCCTGGCGCCCGGGATTCTCTTTACCCCGGACGCCATTGCGGCGGCCCACAATCCGTGCGCGAAAACGTCCATCTCGCCTGCCTTCCCGTCTCCGGTTGGGGACCGGCTGTCTCAGCCCCGGCACACTTCACGGTAGACCTGCTCGTACTGCGGGATGATCAGCGAGGTGCAGAAGCGCGTCTGAGTGGTATGGCGGGCGCCGCCGGAAATCCGCCGGTGGAGCGCGTCGTCGGACAGCAATTCAGCCACGCGCGCGGCATGCGCCGCGATGTCTCCGACCGGTTCCAGGAATCCGTCGACTCCCTCGGTCACCAGTTCGGCCAGGCCCCCGGTGCGGGTGGCGACCGGGGGCACGCCGCAGGCCATGGCTTCCAGCGCCGCCAGGCCGAAGGATTCCAGCTCGCTCGGCAACAGCAGCGCGTGGGCCAGCGGAATCAGCCGCTCGACGTGGTCCTGCTTGCCGAGGAAGGTCACATGTCTGGCGACGCCGAGATCGTAAGCCAGTTCTTCGGCCGGCATGCGCTCCGGGCCGTCGCCCACCATGAGCAGGTGCGCCGGCGCGTGCTTGCGCACCTGGCCGAGGATGCGGATGCAATCGCCCACGCGTTTGACGGGCCGGAAGTTCGAGATGTGGATGAGGAGCTTCTCGCCCGGCGCGAACGTCTGCCCGCGGCGGCCTTCCGGGTTCGGCTGGTACGTCTCGCAGTTGACGAAATTCAAGATGACCCGGATCGGCTTCTCGACGCCGAAGACTTCCAGCGTGCGCTGCCGCAGATAGTCGCTCACGGCCGTGACGCCGTCGGACTGCTCGATCGAGAACTTGGTGATGGGGAAGTAGCTGCGGTCGGTGCCGACCAGCGTGATGTCGGTGCCGTGCAGCGTGGTGACGAACGGCAGGCGGCGGTGTTTGGCCAGCATGTCGCGCGCCAGCAGCGCCGAGATCGAATGCGGGATGGCGTAGTGGACGTGCAGCAGGTCCAGCTCGTAGCGTTCGGCCACTTCGGCCATGCGCGAGGCGAGCGCGAGCGAATAGGGCGGGTACTGGAACAGCGGGTACGTCGAGACCTCGACCTCGTGATAATGGATGCGCGGGATGCCGGGATCGAGCCGAATCGGGTTGGCGTAAGTGATGAAATGAACATCGTGGCCGAGGTTGGCCAATTCCAGGCCCAGTTCCGTGGCCACGATGCCGCTGCCGCCGTAGGTGGGATAACAGGTGATTCCGATCTTCACAAGGCCAGCGTAACATCACCGAAACCAGGGACGAAACCAGGGACAGTATCCTCAATTCCGGTTTTCGTCGCCGGGAAAATGGGAATTGAGGATACTGTCCCTGGTTTTCAGCCAGCCCGTGCCGATCTGGCCGTTCAGGTTTTCGGCCGGCTGCGGGTGGTCGCCGCCGCCGAACCAGACTCGCACTCCCTCCGGCGTGACCTCGACTTCCGGGTCGCAAACCACGCTCAAGTTCCAAGGCCGATCACCCGAAATCAAGGCGGATTCCGAGACCCGCTCCCACCGGACGCCGTCGCGCGACCGCGCCAGGCCGATGCGGCGGTTCTCGCGGCGGTCGCGGCCGGTGTAGAGCATCCAATACCAGCCATGCGACGCCCACACGGCGGGTTCGCCCAGCCCGACCTCGTCGAAAGCTCCCGGCGCGCCCAGCTCGAGAATCGGATTCGCGCGGGACTTGTGCCACATCACGCCGTCCGTCGAAACGGCCACGCCGAGCCGCTGGCGCCTGGCGCGGTCCATGCCCAGGTAGTAAAGGTAGTACGCATTGCCGGCCCGAACGACATACGGATCGGCGACGGCGCGCTCGTCCCAACTCGCGCGCGGGCCGGTCGCCAGCACCGGCTCGGGCAGCTTGCTCCAATTGCGCCCGTCGCGCGAGCGGGCCAGCCCGATGCGCGCCGGACGCCCCGCCTGGTACCAGTAGCGGAACTCGTTTCCGTCGAACAGAAGTGCGCCGTTGGCGGCGATGTAGTCGCCCTCCCAGGCGGCCGGACCAGGCGAGAGAACGCGGCCCAGCCTGCTCCACCGGATCCCATCCGGGGACACGGCCAGGCCGGTGTGCCAGGTGCGTCCATCGAATCCCGAGAAGAGATTGAAGTACGTCCCGTCGCGGCGCGCGATGGCGGGATTGAGAACGTCAACGCCGTCCCAGGCCCCCGGAGCGCCCCGGCCGAGGACCGGCTCCGGCGAGGGCTCCCAACGAAAGGTCACCTTGCGCGGCGCTCCCTGCGGAGCCGGAAGCGCAAAGTCCCGGTAACGGCCGCAGCCGGCGGCCACGAGCAGAGCCAGAACCGCCAGGCGGGAGCGGCTCATAGCGGGACGCGGATTCTCAGGCTGGCGCCCCGGCCGGGCCGCGATTCCACCGTCAGATCGCCGCCCAGTTCGCCGACCCGGCGTTTGATGCTCACCGGCCCCAGGTGCAACAGCTCGAGTTCCTCGAGGCTGAAAGCGCCGCTGAAAGGAAAGCCGCTGCCGTCGTCGTCAATCGAGATCTGGATGCCGCCCGCGCTCCTGGCCACGGCCACCGCTACGCGCGAAGCCTTCGAGTGCTTCTGCACATTGTGCAGCGCCTCGCGGACGATCTGAAGGACTTCCAGCGGCGCCTCCGGATCCTCCGGGCCGGCCATATCGGCGCCGACGAATGTCGCCGGGATGCCGCTGTCTTTCTGAAAGACCTCCACCAGACGGCGCATCGAGGCGGCCAGGCCGGCGCTTCCCGTTTCCGCCTGCCTCATCCCGCGCACGAAAGCGCGCAGCTCCGTCACCTGGCCGCGGCACAGGTCCTGGATTTGAGCCAGTTCGTCGCGGGCCGCCTCTGGATTTCGCTCGAGCAGCTTGCGCAGAATCTCCAGGCGCATCTGGAAGCCGATGAAGCTCTGCAACGGGCCGTCGTGGAAATCGGCGGCGATTCGCTGGCGCTCGTCCAGCCGCACGTTCTCGGCGAGGGCGCGGTAATGCACGGATTGCGCCGCGGCGGAGTTCAGCCGGTCCCCGAGAAGGGCGACGTAAAAGGCCAGCACCAGGGCCATCGCGCCCCCGGCCAGAACGGCCATCGCGAGAAGCTCCGGACGGGAAGGAATGACGACCAGCGACACGGCGGCGCAGGCGACCCCCAGCGCGGCTTCACGCCAACCGCGGAGAACGGCTGCGTTCAGGACCGTGAAAGCGAACGAAGCGGCGGCCAGCCAGGCGCCGGCCTTACTCTGCGACATCGACAGGACGAAGAAGAACGACAGATCGGCGACGAACGGCAGCGCCGCCAGACCGGGGCGCCCGGCGCCGATCCGAAACACGGCGGCCGCGCTGAAGACCAGATAGAGGCCGGTCAGATGGACAGCCACCCACCCGGTCTCCGCTCCGGCGAAAAACAGGCGCGTGATCGCGCAAACGGACAGCGCCAGGCGCGCGATTGCGAAACCGCGCTGCCACGAAAACGGAACGAAAATCGGTTCGCTTTCCACTGCCGGGTGCGCCGGAATCGGCTCGCGCTAGCGCCGGTACAGATACAGCGTGTGGCTCCGGCCTTCACCGTCGTCGTCGACCTGCTCGGTCTTCTCCGCCGTCCAGCCGCTCATCTCGAAGTCGTGCGCCACGATCCGCGCGCCTTTCTTCAATTGCTTTTCCAGGAGCGGCCGCACCTTGTCGTTGGAGGCCGGCAACAGGTAGACGGTAATGAGGTCCGCCGTTGCATAATCCTGTTTCATGATGTCGCCCTGGATAATGCGGGCGCGTTTCTCCAGGCCCAGACTCTTGATCCGGTCCGTGCTCTGCTTCCACAGGTCGGCGTCGAACTCGACGCCCGTCGAGATGGCGCGGAACTTCTGCGCCGCCATAATCACGATGCGCCCGTCGCCGCTGCCGAGGTCGAACATCCTCTCGCCGGCCTTGAGTTCGCCGAGCTTCAGCATCTTCTCGACAATCGTCTCGGGCGTGGGATAGTAGGGGGCTAGTTTCTCGATGTCTTTAGCCTGCTGGGCAAACCCCGGCAGGCAGGCGGCGGTCAGGGTCAAGACCAAGGTTCTGCGGATCATGACGGCTCTCTCCAGACTCTAAGAGTTTAGCGCACCCGCCGGCGCCCTGTGCCCGGCGCTATAGGCGTAAGGTGCTTGGCAATCGAAGTGGGGCGGGCTTTCAGCCCGCGCGAGGCATTCATGCCTCGCAAAGACTGGCCGGTCTGAAAGACCGGCCGCAGCCTGAAAGGCTGCCCCACTTGTCGCCCCGTCGGCACCCTGTGCCCGGCGTCCCCACTGAGGTATCCTCAACAGGTAATGCGCCTCCAGACACTGGATTGGATTATCGTCGCCGCCTCGATCTTGATTTGCTTCGTGCCCGCGCTTTTCTTCGGAAGGCGTTCGGGCAAGAACACGTCGGAGTTCTTTGCCTCCGGCCGTTCCGTGCCCTGGTGGCTGGCCGGGTTGTCGATGGTGGCCACGACGTTTTCCAGCGATACGCCGAACCTGGTCGCCAACTTCGTGCGCACGCAAGGCGTGGCGGGCAACTGGCAATGGTGGGCCTTCACGCTCACCGGCATCGCGACGGTCTTCCTGTATGCGCGGCTGTGGCGCCGCTCCGGCGTCCTCACCGACCTGGAGTTTTATGAGCTGCGCTATTCCGGCAGGGCGGCCGGCGCCGTGCGCGGTTTCCGCGCCGTGTACCTGGGGCTGTTCTTCAACTGCATCATCATGGCCACGGTGAACCTGGCGGCCTGCAAGATCGCGGCCGTGCTGTTCGGGCTGGACCGCTGGCAAACGCTCGGCGCGGTGGGCCTGTTGAACGTAGTTTTCGCGGCGCATTCCGGCCTGTGGGGTGTGCTGGTCATCGACATGATTCAGTTCTTCATCAAGATGTCGGCGGTCATCGCCGCGGCGTACTTCGCGGTGACGTTGCCGGCGGTGGGCGGTCTCGGCGGGCTGGTCGAGAAGCTCTCCCAGGTGAAAGGTCCCGGCGGACTGAACTATCTGAGCATGCTGCCCGACTTCACCAGCAACTGGGACCTGGCGGTGGCGGTGTTCGTCATGCCGCTCACCGTGCAGTGGTGGGCGGTGTGGTATCCCGGGGCCGAGCCGGGGGGCGGCAGTTACATCGCGCAGCGCATGCTGGCCTCCAAGTCGGAAAAGGACGCGCTGGGCGGCACGCTGTTTTTCAACCTCGCCCACTACGTGCTGCGCCCCTGGCCGTGGATCCTGGTCGGACTGGCGTCGCTCATCGTCTACCCGAACCTTTCCGACATCCAGACGGCGTTTCCGCGCCTGGATCCCAGGCTGTTGGGCCACGACATCGCCTATCCGGCCATGTTGCGATTCCTGCCCACCGGGTGGATCGGTCTCATGGTGGGCGGTTTGATCGCGGCGAACTCCTCGACCATCCTGACCCATTTGAACTGGGGCGCGTCGTACCTGGTTCACGACTTCTACCGGCGCTTCGTGAAACGGGGCGCGCCCGAGAAGCACTACGTGCTGGCCGGGCGATGGGCGACCATCTTGCTCTTCGTGGTCTCCTCCGCCATGGTGTTCGTGCTGGAGACCGCGCAGGACAGCTTCAACATCATCCTGCAAGTGGGAGCGGGCACCGGGTTGCTTTACCTGATGCGCTGGTTCTGGTGGCGGGTGACGGCATGGTGCGAAATCGTGGCCATGATCAGCTCCTTCGGCATCTCGCTGCTGTTGATCCTGTTGCGCAAGGCGGATGTGGCGTTCGGCACGCACCAGCAATTGCTGATGACCGTGATCTTCACTACCATCTGCTGGCTGGCGACCGCCTACTTCGGCCCGCCCACCGACCGCCAGACGCTGATCGAGTTCTACAAGAGAGTGCATCCGCTGGGTCCGGGGTGGCGTCCGATTCGCATCGCCGCGGGCGTCTCGCAAGCCGAAGCCGCCGCCTTTGCGGGGAACGACAACGTTCCGCTGGCGCTGGTGGGCTGGGTGACGGGCAGTCTGCTGGTCTGGTCGTCGCTGTTCACGGTGGGCAATTATCTGTATGGCCGCACGGGCTACGCGCTGGCGCTGGCGGCGGTGGCCGCGGTGAGCGGCGCGACGGTGATCTGGGTGGTCAGGCGGCTCTGGAAATGAGCGTGGCGGATCCCCTGGAACTGCTCGAGCGATACCGCGGGCAGGGAGGAGAGACGCGCCTGATCTCGGCACCCGGGCGCGTGAATCTGATCGGCGAGCATATCGACTATCACGGGCTCGCGGTATTGCCGATGGCCATGCGGAGACGCGCGCGCGTGGCCTTCCGCGCCAGGAACGACCGGCTGATCCGCGCGGTGAGCGGAGACGGCTATGGCACGCGGGAATTCGAATGGACGCCGGATCTGGAGCCCGGGGCGGCGGGGGATTGGGGAAACTACCTGAAAGCGGCGGCTCGGGCGGTTGGCCGCGGGTGGGGATTGGGATGCGGGGTGGACGCGGCCCTGGTGTCCGACGTGCCGCCGGCGGCGGGTCTTTCGTCGTCTTCGGCGATCCTGGTGGCATTCACGCTGGGCCTGCTGTGGGCCAACCGGCGCGAGGCCAGCTTCGAGGAACTGATGGAGGTGCTCCCGGAAGGGGAGCAATTCGTGGGAACGCGCGGCGGGGGCATGGACCACGCGGCCTGCCTGGCCTCGCGCCCGGGTTGCGCTTCGCTGATCGAATTCGCGCCTCTTTCCGTGCGCGCCGTGCCGGTGCCCGGGGACTGGAGCTTCCTGGTGGCGCACAGCCTCACCACGGCGGAGAAATCCGGAGCCGCGCGCGAGGAGTTCAACGCGCGGCGGACCGGCGGAAACCTGGCGCTGGCGCGGCTCGGGTTCGCTTCCTACCGCGAAGCGATTGGCGGGCGGAGCATCGGGGAACTGGCCGGCATGGCGTCGCTCGGTCTCTCCTCGCAGGTCGAGCGGGACGCCTTCCTTCACACCACCGGCGAGGCGCTGCGGGTCCGGGCGGCGGTGATCGCGATGGAACGGGGCGAGGCGGAGGAATTCGGGAAGCTGCTATGGGAGTCTCACGCCAGCGCGCGCGACCTGCTGAAGATCAGTTGCGCGGCGCTGGACCGCCTGGTGGACGCCGCCATGGAAGCCGGCGCGCTGGGCGCGCGGCTGACCGGCGCCGGGTTCGGCGGCTGCGCCATCGTGTTCTGCCGCAAGAGCGAATTGGCCCGGGTGCGCGACGGTCTCCTGGCACGGTACTATGCCGGCCAGCCCGATTTCATACCCCAGAAGCACTTGATCGAAACCGAGCCGGGCGCGGGCGCGCTGGCGCCGGGCCTATTGCCCCGGCCGCCATCTGTCGATTAGAGCAGTATCCATGACCGACGTTCGGGAAGAACTGGCCCTCGAACTGTTCGAGAAGGCGTCGATGCTGCACAAGCAGGGCGACTTCGCGCTGGCGGTCGACCTGTACCGCCGGTCGATCGAGTTGCATCCGACGGCCGAGGCGCACACCTGGCTGGGCTGGTCCTACCGCCGTCAGGGCAGGTTCGAGGACGCCATCCGCGAGTGCCAGAAGGCGATCTCGCTCGATCCGGACTTCGGTAATCCGTACAACGACATCGGCGCGTACCTGATCGAACTGGGGCGAGAGGACGAAGCGGTCGCCTGGCTTGAGAAGGCCGTCGTCAGCAAGCGATACAACAGCTATCATTTCCCCTGGTACAACCTGGGCCGCGTCTGGGCCGCCAGGGAACTGTTCAACAAGGCGCGCGAGTGCTTCGAGATGGCCCTGGAGATCGAGCCGGAATACGCTCCGGCGGCGGAGGCTGTCGAGAGAATCCGCCGGCTGGTGCAGTAGCTACAACTTGAGCCACCAGCGGGCGTGTTCGGCCACTTTCCGGAACCCTTCCGACTCGTACAGCTTGTTGCCGGTTTCGTTGTTCGTCAAACAGTCCAGGTGGACGTGCTGTGCGCCCAGCTTCTTGAAGTGGGCGATGATGGCGCGCAGCATCTGGCGGCCGTGACCCTGGCCCTGGCGGCGCGAGTCCACGGCCAGCAGGTCGATGTAGGCGCTGCGAGTGGCCGGATCGTATGTCCCGCTGGCGTAGGCGACGATGACGCCGCTGTCCTCGCCCGCCATCACCGCCTGGCTGGCGAAGGCCGCCTTCAGGCGCAACCGCCAGCGCTGGCGCCAGTCCAGGCCGTTAATCGGGCCGAACATCTCGTCCACCCGGCTGAGCCAGGTGACGGGCGCGAAGGCCT
>Ga0315273_10005152_pt1 | contig 16133 bp, 14 predicted proteins | sample YL17G02_0_MG_FD_205753 | JGI IMG/M metagenome (GOLD analysis project Ga0315273, IMG submission 205753) | Sediment microbial communities from Yellowstone Lake, YNP, Wyoming, USA - YL17G02_0 | ecosystem: Environmental > Aquatic > Freshwater > Lake > Sediment | place: USA: Wyoming | collected... | reverse complement strand
GCTGGAGGTTAAGCCGCACCGTATGATCCTGTTCCACGTCCACGATGATCATATCCGGCTTGGTATCCTTGGGCTGATTGGCCGGAGCCGGCTTGGGAACGCGGATTTCCTGGTCGTGGTGCTTGAGCGGAGCTGCCACCATGAAGATGATCAGGAGCACGAGCAGGATATCAATATAAGGCGTGATATTGATATCCGACTTGACTCCCTTTTTGCCGACCATCATTCCCATCGTGTTTACTCCTGCGCGCGGCTTGCCGCGCGCCACATAATTTCCCGTTGGTTCCGGGACGCCTGATCGCTTTTCTGAGTCGATCGATCAGTAGAGCCGGAACGAGACCTCGATGTTGGCCTGAACATCGACCGGCTGGCCGTTGAAAGTGCCGGGCCTGAAACGCCACTTGGTGGCGATCGTGTTGATAGCCGATTCATCCAGGCCGTAACCAAGGCCGCGGATCACCCTGAAGCTGTCTACGGTCCCGTCCCTCCGGATAATTGCCTGGATCAGGACGATACCTTCGGCGCGCGCCTTGCGAGCCTCCTCGGTATATGCCGGCAAAGGCTGGAATATGGCCACCGGCGCTTTCACACCGTTTCCGACGACATAAGGACCCACGCCGGAGCCGATGCCGCCGCCGGAGCCTCCACCCATCCCGCCGCCGCTGCCAGGCCCATACCCGGCGCCTGAACCGGGTCCGATACCCGTGCCTCGGCCTGTTCCTATTCCGCCCCCTGAACCCGGCCCCGATGCACGGGAACTGCTCGGCGGCGCGGTCACGTCGCCAATGGGAAGCGAGGTGTCTACCGGCAGATCGATCGGCATCTGAACCGTCGCGGCCGAAGACATCAAATCCTCGGCAGGGATGAGAGGCTTCGGATCCTCCGGATCTGGAGGAACCATTTGAAAGCGGGATTGTTCCGGCATTCGCCCGAACGCAGGCGGCTCGGGTTGCTGTTTGCCGCCGCCTCCACCGCCGCCGCCGTCACGCCCGTCACCTTCAATCGGGAGATAGATGGGGCTGGAGTTGACGAATACGGTGGTGTCTTTCTGGTTGCCCGAATCGAGATCTCTCCGGATAAGGAAAATAGCCAGGGCTGCGACGAACATGTGAACCAGGATGGATGCCATCCCGGCCTCGACTCTGCGGGTGCGAAGCTGGGCCCTCTCGACGACCAGCCCTTGAGGATCGGCGAAGACCGATGGAATGAACAAGGGTGATTTGAAGCTGCTGAGGAGGTCGCGCAAAAACTCCTTCCAGCCGAAAGGCTCCTTTGCCTGCGGATCTTCGATGTAGTGGAAAAGAGAGGCGCGCGTGCGGGGAGCTCTCCATTCCTCCCGGATCGACCGGATCGGATGGCGCAAAAAACTCCAATCGACTTCCGACCAGACGCTGGTCTCAGGCTCTTCTTTGATGTAGTGGAACAGCGAGGGCTGTGTCGGCGGCTCGGAGTAACGCCGCCAGAATGGCCCCCCTGCTGACCTGCCCTTCGGATTATTTTCCGACATCCAATGGTTCCTTCAATATCATGCCCTGAAGCCTCCCTCGGGCTGGTATATGCCAGGGTCGCCTGCTATTTTCTATTATCTTAGAACGCTGGCTTCCGCACTTCAAGAAGACTCGACCCGATCTACCCCGAATCTGACCAGCAATTATAGCAATTTCAGCAATCAACCGAAGGCCAATTATTTCGTCAACTCAGGCCGTTCGTAGGCCTCAGGCTAATTAGACGTTCGAGGACCTGATTAGTTTCAAACGAAATTCGAAGATTCATCACCCTCCCTTATCCGAACCTCAGGACAACGGGGAAGTACAATATGGGCGGCGAGTCGCCGCCGCCGGGATCGCAGAAATGCAAAAAGGACAATCCTTTTTGGTCGGCGGTGGAGGCGGCATCTCCTTTGCCCTCAGGCGGTTTACCTGTCTTACCAGCAGGAAGACCGCGAAGGCAACGATGAGAAAATCCAGGATCGTGGTGATGAAAAGGCCGTAGTTCAGGGTGGCAGCGCCAGCCGCCTTTGCCTCGGTCAGTGACGAATAGCTTGTTCCCGAGAGGTTCAGGAACAGATTGGAAAAATCGACCTTTCCCGTTAACCGTCCGATAGGGGGCATCAGGATATCAGTGACGAAGGAACTGACGATTTTCCCGAATGCCGCACCGATGATGATCCCGACGGCCATATCTAAGGACGTTTCCCTTCACGGCAAATTCCTTGAACTCTTTCAGCATCGCAACCTCCTCTACTTGAAATTTCGCGTAATTCAGGTTTTAAATCATTGGAAGCCCTAAACGTCATCGACTTCGGTGAAATAAACGCCCGCCCCTTGCCTTTCCCAATGGGGCGTGGGAGAGTAGGGGCCGGAACCAATCGGCAACCAGGGTTGAGCTCTCCATATTACTTATATGACAATCCTTTCCCGGCCGGAAAAGATTTTGAAACCACGGATGAACACGGATAAACACGGAAAAATATATTCGTGTTTATCCGTGTGCATCTGTGGTTCCGATTTTTGGTTGCGGCTCTGCCGCCCCAGGTATATTCGCGGAGCAGTTTATGAAACCTGAAGGGGCCCTCGTTGCACTGCCCACCCCCTTTGAACCGCAGGGGTCAATTAACAAAGAGACTCTGCGGCTGATGGTCGATTTTCTGATCGAGCGGGGAGTGGATGGCATCTTCGCGGCCAGCACGGTCGGGGAATTTGTTCACTGCTTGCCCCGGCAACGGCACGAACTGATCTCTCTCACGGTGGAATATGCCGACGGCAGGATTCCGGTGCTGGGTGGGGCGACGGACATGAGCGCGGCGAAAGTTATCGAGCACTGCAAGGAGATCCGGAGGGCCGGTGCATCCTTCGCCGTCATCGCGCCGCCCTTTTACTACGGGATGGGGCAGGAGGATATCGTCGCTTTCTATGGAGAAATCGCGGATGCGATTGAAATCCCGTTTGTTCTCTATCACATTCCCCAATGCTCGAACCGCATGACGGCGGATACCATGCTCCACATCGTCCGCACTTGCGGCGCCGTGGCGTTGAAGAACAGCAACCTGGATGTAATCGAGATGCTGAACCTCCTGAATGGGCTCTCCGGGAGTGACGTTCCTTACCTGGTGGGTCCGGACGAGCTTTTGTTTACTGGTCTGGTGCATGGGGCAGGCGGCAGTATGTCGGGCCTGACCGGGGTTTTGCCTGAGGCCGTGAGGCGCATGATCGATGCTGCCCGCTCGGGAGACTTCGGGCTGGCGCGCAGGATCCAATTCGAGTTTCTCGAACTTCTGAACCTGGCCGCGGACCTTCCTTTCCCCGCATTCCTCAAGCTGATGTTGTCGGTGCGAGGCTTCGAGATGGGCCCGCCGTTGCAGGCACAATCCATGGCCACCAGGCGAAGGATGGATGAGCGCAGGCCGGCTATCTTGCAGAAGATCGAAGCCATCATCCAAATGCTCGAGACCGCAAACAACTGATGGTTTTCTCCCGGCGCCTTGGAGGTGATATTTATACAGAGCGTCACAAATATCGCCGCAAGCAAAGGATGATTTCGGGCGTGCAACAAATTGTGGGGGTGCCTTGAAACGACGGTTTTGAGGCCCGAAGGGCCGGCAATGAATAGGCCCGGCCGTAAGGCCGGGATTCGATTCCGGATGAAAAATCGAGCGCCGAAGGCGCGGCAGGATTCATGATCGGAATCCTGCCGCCCTTGGTTGTCCATCCGCCGATTGGTTGCTTATTCGCCGGCGCGAATGCGCATTCCGTAGAAGGAACGATAGACGAACCCGACTGAAGTCAGGAAGAAGACCGCCGCCAGAATACCTGTGGTCATCGGCCCGGCGTCAACCCTCAGCTTCACCGCAAGCTCAACGGCCAGGAGCCCGAAGAGGGTGGTAAACTTGATGACCGGGTTCATTGCGACCGAAGAAGTATCCTTGAACGGATCGCCGACCGTGTCGCAGATGACCATGGCCGCATGCAGCGCGGATCCCTTTTCCTTGAGCTCCACCTCCACGATCTTCTTGGCGTTATCCCACGCGGCGCCCGCGTTGGCCATGAAAATGGCCTGGAACAGACCGAAGAGCGCGATTGAAATCAGATAGCCGATGAAGAAGAAGGGCTCGACGAAGGCGAATGCCAGCGTCGAGAAAAAGACTGTCAGGAAGATATTGAACATCCCCTTCTGCGCATACTGGGTGCAGATGGCGACGACCTTCTTGCTGTCGGCCACCGAAGCCCTTTCGACGCCTTCCAGCCGGATGTTGGCCTTGATGAACTCGACCGCGCGGTAGGCGCCGGTGCTCACGGCCTGTGTCGAAGCAGCCGTGAACCAGTAGATTACGGCGCCCCCGGTGATGAGGCCGAGCAGGAATTGCGGGTGGAGCAGGGAGAGCTTGTCCAGGTTCTGGGTCAGGCCGTTGGTCAGGAGGACGATGATGGAAAAGATCATCGTCGTCGCTCCCACGACCGCGGTGCCGATCAGCACGGGCTTGGCCGTCGCCTTGAAGGTGTTGCCGGCCCCGTCGTTTTCCTCGAGCAGATCCTTGGCTGCCTCGAAGTTCACGTCGACATTGTAATCCTTCTTGATCTGCTCCTTGACTCCGGGGATGTTCTCGATGAGGGAGAGCTCGAAAACCGACTGGGCGTTGTCGGTCACCGGGCCGTAGGAATCGACCGCGATCGTGACCGGTCCCATTCCCAGGAAGCCGAAAGCCACCAGGCCGAAGGCGAAGACCGCCGGCGCGTGCATCAGCGCCGCCAAACCGAAGGTGCTCACCGTATAGGCGGCGCCCATCAGCGCGACCACCGCCACTCCCAGCCAGTAGGCGCTGAAATTCCCCGCAACAAAGCCGGAGAGTATGGCCAGCGACGCACCGCCTTCGCGGCCGGCGGCGACCACTTCGCGCACGTGCCTGGATTCGGTCGAGGTGAAGACCTTGACCAGCTCCGGGATGATGGCCCCGGCGAGGGTTCCGCAGGTGATCACGGTCGAGAGTTTCCACCAGAGGGTGCCGTCGCCGAGATCGGCGATCAAGAGATAGGAGACGACGTAAGTGATGGCCACGGAAACAAACGAGGTCAGCCACACCAGGAAGGTCAGGGGAGCTTCGAAATTCATCTTGGTTGCCGAGCCGTACCGGGCTTTCGCAATCGCCCCGTTGACGAGGTAGGAAAGGCCGCTCGCCACGATCATCATGATGCGCATGACGAAGATCCAGACCAGGAGCTGCACCTGGACCAGCTGCTGCGGAACCGCAAGCAGGATGAACGAGATCAACGCCACGCCCGTGACGCCATAGGTCTCGAATCCGTCCGCCGTCGGGCCGACGGAGTCGCCGGCATTATCCCCCGTGCAATCGGCAATCACTCCGGGGTTGCGGGCATCGTCTTCCTTGATCTTAAACACGATCTTCATCAGATCCGAGCCGATGTCCGCGATCTTTGTGAAGATGCCGCCGGCAATTCTCAGAGCGGCTGCGCCGAGAGATTCGCCGATCGCAAAGCCGATAAAGCACGGGCCGGCATAGTCCCCCGGGATGAAGAGCAGAATGCAGAGCATCATAAAAAGCTCGACACTGATCAGGAGCATTCCGATGCTCATGCCCGCCTTGATCGGGATGGCATAAACCGGATAGGGCTTGCCGCGCAGTCCGGCGAATGCCGTGCGGGAGTTGGCAAAGGTGTTGATGCGGATGCCGAACCAGGCTACGCCGTAACTTCCGCCGATTCCTATCAGGCTGAAGATCAGAATGATCACAACCTTTACCGGTTCCATTTTCTGGAGGACGCCGAAATAAACAATCATGATGACGCCGATAAAAACTTCCAGCAAAAGGATGAATTTGCCCTGGGTAATCAGATAGGTCTTACAGGTTTCGTAAATCAGCTCCGAGATCTCACGCATCGCACTGTGAACCGGGAGATTCTTGAGCTGGGTGAAAATGATCAATCCGAACAGAAGGCCGAGGAGGCATACCCCCAAGCCCGCCGTCAACAGGGTGCGCGCATTGATCCCTTTGAAATTGACCTGACCGAGGTCCGGCAGTATCAAGCTGGCCTCGCCGCCGCCCTTATGAGAGGCCGCGGCCTGCGTTTCCTGTGGAGCCTGCGCGCAGGCTGCTGGAGCCATGAGCATGCCGAGCATGAGAAACGCCGCCGCGGCGCATGCCGTCCGGCGTCTCAATCCGAGTACTCTTTCATTATCGAAGGAATTCATTTAGTTTCTCTCCTAGAAAAAATAAACCGGGTATTATATCGTCCATCGCTGCGATTTCCATGCGAATTTGGGAGACCCCGATTTCAAAAAACAAGACGGCAGACAATCAGCGCGGCAAACAGGCTGACGATATCGGCCACAAGGCCGGACGCCACTGCATGACGTGCCTTTTTGATCCCGACCGAGCCGAAATAGACGGCAAGCACATAGAAGGTCGTCTCGGTGCTCGCATAGGCCGATGCCGCGAAGCGCGCGATAAAGGAATCCGGGCCATGCGTTTTGATCAACTCGGTCACGATTCCCATCGACCCGCTGCCGGATAGCGGCCTCATGATCGCCAAGGGCAGGATTTCAGCGGGCATTCCGATGCGGCGCAACACGGGATCCAGACAGCGCGCCAGCATATCGATCGCCCCTGCGCTGCGGAGCATCCCTACGGCGACCAGAATCGCCACCAGATACGGGATGATGCGGATTCCCACTTGAAATCCCTCCTTCGCACCTTGAACGAAGCTTTCATACACCTTGACGCGCTTGATCGCGCCGAAGAGAGGGATCCCGACCAGGAAACACGGAATCGCCCAGACCGAGATGGTCTTGAGGATTTGTCGGATCATGACGCCTTCCTTTCGCCGGCCGCGCGCGCGATGGAAAAAATGGGAAGACGCTCGAGCAGCTTGGCCGTCGTTACGCCCGCGGTCACGGCAATCAGGGTTGATGCCAAGGTTGTGCCGATGATAGCCGTCGGATCTTTGGATCCCATCGACTGCATCAGGCTGATCATTGTGGCGGGAATGATCTGGAGGCCGGCGGTGTTGATGGTGAGGAAAGTGCACATCGCATTGGTCGCCACGCCGGGAACTTTGTTGAGCTTCTCGAGGTCTGCCATCGCCTTCAGTCCCAGCGGCGTGGCTGCGTTGCTCAGCCCGAGCATGTTGGCCGCGATATTCATCAGCATGCTGCCCATCGCCGGGTGCCCCTCGGGAATGTCCGGGAACAGTCGCTTCATGATGGGGGCAATCGCCTTGGCCAGAAGAGCCATGAGGCCCGAATCCTCGGCAATTTTCATGATGCCGAGCCAGAGGGTCATGACGCCGATCAGGCCGATGGAGATCGTCACGGCGTTCCCCGCCGAATCGATCGCCGCCTTCGTCACGTCTTCGATTTTGCCGTTGATTCCACCGAGCAGTACGGCAAGAATAACGAGCGCGAGCCAGATATAATTAAGCATGGTCAGCCTCCGCGGGGCGCCGGTTACGCGTCAGTCGCAACCCCAGGATAATCAACCACGGATGCGATGGTGAGAGAAGCTATTTTTTCTGTCTGACAGATTTCGGAAGAAACTTATGGACATTCCTACCACCCATCCCCGCCCGATTCGGCCGGGAAGCACCATCGGAATCGCCGCCCCGGCGGGCCCGGTAGAAAACCGGGATGCACTTGATCTCGGCATCGCAACCCTGCAGCGGCTGGGCTTCAAGGTGCGTTTTGACGACCGGATCTTCCAATCGCTGCGCTACCTGGCCGGTCCCGATGAGGCGCGCGCCGAGGAATTGCAGCGCCTGTTCGAAGATCCCGGGATCGACGCGATCCTCGCACTGCGAGGCGGCTACGGCTGTTCCCGATTGATCCCTCTGCTGGACGAGAGGAGACTTCGTCCGCACTGCAAGTTGTTCATCGGCTTCAGCGATCTCACGACACTGCATCTGTTTTTCCGCCGGCGTTTCGGATGGGTGACGATTCATGGTCCCATGGCGGCTTCTCCTGTCCTTGGAAACATCAGCGCCGGGCAGGAAAAGAATCTGTACTCGCTCCTGACCGATCCCGCCTACCTCCCCCGTTACGCCTTCCCTCAACTGGAATCCTGGGCACCGGGGATCGCGGAGGGGAAACTGGTCGGGGGATGTCTCTCGCTCGTCACGGCAAGCATCGGCACACCGTACCAGATAAAAACCGAGGGGAAGATACTGTTCCTCGAGGACCTGGGAGAGGCTCCCTATCGTGTGGACAGAATGCTGACCCATCTTCGACTCGCCGGAATGCTCGACTCCGTCGCCGGGATTCTGCTGGGGGAGTTTCACGACTGCAATCCCGAGAGCGGGGATTACACGGTGGAGGAAACCCTGCGAGAAAACCTCGTCAGGCTCGGGGTCCCCATTCTCGCAAAGTTCCCCGCCGGGCACGGACCGGATAACTGGGCGCTGCCCCTCGGCGTCCGGGTGCGTCTCGATTGCGGCGCCCGGGAAGTTGAAGCCCTCGAAGCCGCAGTCTCCTAATCGAGTTAACCTATTGACATCTTACAGTTTGCTTCGAAGTTTCCCTCTAAGATCGTCCAGGAATCATCAGATTAAAAAAACAGCCAATGCGGGGTTAAAATCGCTTAAGTAAGCTGAAGATTAGGCTTTACACCGAACACTGGAGTTGCTAAACTCCGATTTTCAATCAGGTATTCCGCAATCGCAGCACTGGTTGGGGTTTCTATTTCGCAGCATTACCAGCTAAATCATTATAGATCTGATATTTGAGAGCTACATGCCTATGAGCCTCAAGAGTGCTTTTGCGAAAGTGCAAAAAGCGGGAGGGCAATTCTATCTTAAGCTGGCACAATTGTTTGAAGAGAACCCGCTGATTCGTGAAACCTGGGTTGCCATGGCGCGGGATATGGAACTGCAGGCAGCCAGCCTCGAAGGATTACCGTCACGCTTCTGGAGCATGCTCAAATCCGACGAAGAAGCCCTTCTCGGAGCCATCCGGGAGTGCCCGTCTCCGCAGGCAATAGAAATCAAAGAAGATAGATCTCTACATCACTGTTATATCCGCAGCCTCGACATTGAAGAGCCCCTCATTCTTCGCGCTTATGTGCCCGTGATTCGGCTTCTCAGAACCGAATGGTCCGACCGTGCCCTGGACTTTTACATCATGGTCAAATCGCACATGGCCCGGATCTCACGCATCATCCAGCCGTTTTCTATCGATCCTGTTCTCCTCCAGCGCGTGCAGAATCTGCAGCAGCGTTTTGAATTCGAGGTTCAAAGACCCGCAATTGCGGACGTTGTTCCGAAGCAACGGGGTGTGCGCAAAAAAACGAGCGCGACCTCCAAAGTAATCGCAGTCGCCAAATCCCGCAAGGGCAGGGTTGCGGCGCGCACTGCCAAGCGCGCGCTTCCGCTTGCCAAGCGAGTGCAGCAGATCGTAAAACGCGGGAAGCCTCTGGTGCACAAGCCGGAGATCACACGCCGACGGGCCCGCGCCCATTGACCCGCTTTCCCGTCTCAGCCTGAGTTGATTTTTCTCTGCTCATTACCCATACTTTGTCTTTGCGCAGGGTGGACCCGCAGCATGCGGGGCAATTCGAGCGGGATAACCAAGGAGGTCCGTAGCTTGAGCAAAGAACCGAACTGGCCGAATCCAGATGAGTTGCGCCGGGACATGGAGGAATTCTTTTCCCGCAAGTATGGAGACCGCGTTCGGCTGGGTGTTCTCAGCGCTCAACCGGAGCAGGCACGTACGGCTGAGGAGGGGAGCGAAACCCAGGAAGCCCCATTGGACCTGAAGTTCGACTATCTTCCCCGCGACATCAAGAACTACCTCGATCGGTTCGTGATCAAGCAGGACAGCGCGAAGAAGGTCCTGGCGACCGCTATCTGCGATCACTACAACCACATCAAGCGTTGTTCCGGTCAGGAGAATTGCAGGGAATATGCCAAACAGAACATCATCATGCTCGGTCCTACGGGGGTGGGGAAGACCTACCTGGTACGAACCATCGCGGACCTGATCGGGGTGCCTTTTGTCAAAGGCGACGCCACCAAGTTTTCCGAAACCGGGTACGTCGGCGGCGACGTCGAGGATCTTGTGCGCGAACTGGTCCAGAAGGCCGACGGCAACCTCAAGCTGGCCGAGTTCGGCATCATTTACCTGGACGAAATCGACAAGATCGCCACACCCACCAACATTCTCGGACGGGATGTGAGCGGCAGCGGCGTTCAGCGCGGCCTGCTCAAGCTGATGGAGGAGACCGATGTCCCGCTGCGCACCCCCTTCGATCTGACCTCTCAGCTGCAGGCGGCGATGGAGTTTCAGACCAAAGGCAAGGTCAACCGTTCCGTCATCAACACCAAGCACATCCTTTTCATCGTTTCGGGCGCGTTCAACGGCCTGACCGACATCATTCGCAAAAGGGTCGGCGCCAAAAGCATCGGCTTTATCCATCGCGGCGAAGCCGCCAGGGAGTTGGAGGACTATCTTCCTCTCGCCAAGAGCATGGATTTCATCGAGTATGGATTCGAATCGGAGTTTGTGGGCCGCCTGCCGGTGGTGGTCGTCTGCCAGGAGCTTTCGGTCGAGGACCTTTTCGGGATCCTGAAGCATTCGGAGGGGTCGATCGTCCGACAGTATACCCAGGCTTTCGAGGCCTATGGGATCGACCTGGTTTTTACAGACGACGGATTGCACCGCCTCGCCGAGAGAGCCTACCTGGAAAAAACGGGAGCTCGCAGCCTCGTGGGTGTCCTGGAAAGAACATTTCGTGAATTCAAATACCACCTCCCCCACTCCCCGGTTCGCAGGCTGGAAGTAACGGCGGACCTGGTGGAGAATCCCGAGCCGATGATCGAGAAAATCATAGCCGAATCCGAGGCGGGCCAACTGCGCGTGCTGGAGGCGGCGGTCGACCGGATTGCATCTCAGTGGTCGCAGCGGGTCGGTATCGAGATCCGACTCCAGCCCGAAGCGGCCCGGCTTTTGAGCCAGAAATCCATCGAAAGCGGGGAAAGGGTCGACGACGTCTTCGCCCGCATCTTCAAGAACTACGAGTACGGGTTGAATCTCATCCGTCAAACAAAAGGAATCAGCAGTTTCGAGATCACTCCGGACGTCGTGCTCGATCCCGAAGCCACGCTGGACCGCTGGATACGCTCTTACTACATCAGCGATCCCAACCGCTAAGGAAAATGGGGACGCAACCCTATATCTTGCTCTTCATGGATTTACCTCTTGCCGCAAAGATGGTCATCTGAGCAAGATATAGGGTTGCGTCCCCATTTTCCAAAGGCGGCCCTGAAAGGTGTTGCGCTGGGCGAGGCGCTGCTCGATGCTGTACTGCATCTCGGCCTTGGTTTTACCCCAGCAAGGGCCCAGAAGTTGATCCTCGGGTGCGAGCCCGAAAAGGCGCTGCAGCTTGATTTCCGGATTCAGCCTCTCCAGAAAATCCACCACCAGGTTCACGTACTCTTCGAACCCAGGCAACGGGAATGGCCGCTTCTGGTACTCGAGTCCCATGACGGTGTTGCGCACGACATGCAGGTGATGCAGCTTTAAGAAATCGACGCCCGCCCGCGAGACGGCGCCCGCCATGGCCAGCATCTGCTCGCGCGTCTCCCAGGGAAATCCAAGGATCAAGTGCGCGCAGATTTCTATCCCTCGATGGCGTGTGCGGTTCACGGCTTCGAGCCAGCAGGCGTAATCGTGCCCCCGGTTGATGCGCGCGAGGGTTTCGTCATAGATCGATTCCAATCCGTACTCGAGAGAGACGAACCTGCTGCGGGCCAGATTTTCAAACCACGATATCTTGGCCTCATCGACACAATCCGCGCGGGTTCCGACGGCCAGTCCGATCACGTCCGGCTGAGCGAGAGCGCTCTCGTAGAGCGGGATCAGCCGATCCAGGGGCGCGTAGGTGTTCGAGAAAGGTTGGAAATAAACGACAAACCTTCTGGCCCGGTAGCGGCGCCGCAGATAGTGAATGCCCTCTTTGACCTGCTCGGCGACCGGTTTCAGGCGATCCACAGCCTGCGGGCGAAAGGCATCGTTGTTGCAGTAGGTGCATCCCCCCACCGACACGGTCCCGTCCCGATTCGGGCAGGTGAAACCTGCGTCTACGACGACCTTGTAGACGCGGCAGCCGAACTTATGCTTCAAATAGGCGCCGTATGAATTGTACCGCTTGCCGCCCGGGAAGGGCCCGGAAGGCGCTTGAAGTTCCTCCCGCATAGGCAGGAATTATAGCGGATCGTTGCTATTCGCGCGAGGCAACCCTATAATCCGCCCATTTGATTGGCGATTGACGATGCGATTGAAAATCCTCCGAATCAGGCAATCGTCAATCGTGAATCGTCAATCGTAAATCCTGAATCAAGGAGTGAATCATGGTACGACTGTCCGGTTTGCTGGGCATAGCGGCGATTCTCGGAATCGCCTACGTTTTCTCCACCAATCGAAAGGCGATCCGGCTCAAAACGATCGGCTGGGGTCTCGGGCTGCAGTTTGCCTTCGCAATCCTGGTGCTGAGAACGACGGCCGGGCAGACGGTTTTCCGCTGGGTCGGGGGCAAAATCACCAGCCTCCTCGGTTTTGCTCATTTTGGTTCCGCCTTTGTCTTCGGCCAGCTGGGTACGCCCGGAAACACCATCGCGATCTTCGCGTTTCAGGTTCTGCCTACGATTATTTTCATCGCCGCTCTCTTCGCGATCCTGTACTACCTGGGCGTCATGCAGATCGTCGTCCTCGCATTCGCCAAGGTGATGACCAGGCTGATGGGGGCCAGCGGCGCGGAATCGTTGAATGTCGCCGCAAGCATTTTTATGGGCCAGACCGAGGCCCCGCTCACCATCCGACCATTTCTCTCCGCGATGACGCGCTCCGAGCTCATGACCGTCATGACCAGCGGCATGGCGCACATCTCGGGAGGAATCATGGCCGCCTACATCGCATTCGGCGTCGAGGCGCGCTTCCTGCTCACCGCGGTCATCATGACAGCTCCCGGCACCATCATGCTGGCCAAGATGTTCGTGCCCGAAACGGAGGAAGCCAAGACGGCCGGCGAGGTCAAGTTGAAGATCGAAAAAACGGACGTCAACATCATCGATGCGGCCGCGCGCGGCACCGGCGAGGGACTGCACCTGGCGCTGAATGTCGGCGCGATGCTCATTTCCTTCCTCGCGCTCATCGCACTACTGAACGCCGTGCTGCGTTTCATTCCGCTCTGGGGCGGGCAGCACCTGAGCCTCGAGTGGATCTTCGGGCATATCGCCGCGCCGCTGGCGTGGTTGATGGGGGTGCCGTGGAAGGATTGTTTCTCTGTCGGCAATCTGCTGGGAACGCGACTGGTTCTCAATGAACTGATCGCCTATTCCCAGTTGGGAACCCTGAAAGCCAGCCTGGATCCCCGCTCTTTTATAATCGCGACCTTCGCGCTTTGCGGTTTCGCCAATTTCAGCTCCATCGGGATCCAGCTCGGCGGCATCGGGGCACTGGCTCCGGATCGCAAGCACGATCTGGCCCGGCTGGGCTTCCGCGCGGTAGCCGCAGGAACTCTCGCGAACTACCTCTCAGCCTCGATCGCCGGCATTCTTCTCTGATGGACCCATTGAGTTATCGGGTCATCGAGCCAATGAATGAGGCGGGTCACGTTGCGGATTGAGGATCGGCGCCCATTCAAGGGGCTGTTCAATCCGCAATCCGCAATCTGCAATCCGCGATCGAGTTCACTGTGCTCTGCTCGACCCGGCCTCATATTTCCAGGCCGTCATTCCCTTTGCCCCCTCCGCGAAGGTCGCATCGATGTATTCTTCAAATTCGATCTTGCGGTTGAGCACGCCGGTTTCGATCATGAGATCGCGCACCAGATCGAAATCGGGCTTGCGCGGCGTCAATTGCGAGTACACCACGCGGTCCAGCGGATTGGTGAGCGCCCAGCGCAGCAGCGCGGGATTCTGCCGGAAATAGAATCGCCCCACGAAATCCGCCGCCTGCTCCCGGTGCGGACGCCCTTCGTCCAGCCAAATGCCGGAGCGCGCGATCCCGTCGACCAGGGTTTGGACCGCCTCGCGCCGGTCGTCGATCATATCCTGCCGCACGACCAGCACGCAGGACATATAGTCGGGCCAGTATTCGCGAGCATGAAAAAGGACTCTCCCGAAACCGCCCATCTCCGCCTGTGATGGATATGGTTCACCCATCGAAAAGGCGTCGATGGCTTTGGCGGCCAGGGCGCCTGCGACATCCGGAGGCGCCATTTCCACCATCTTGATGTCGCTCGGCTTCATGTTGAACGCTTTGAGAGCGCGAAAAACGATCAGCCGTTCATCGGAGAAACGGCTGGGGATCGCGATGGTCCTGCCGCGCATGTCCGCAAAAGTCTTTATCGGACCGTCCTTACGCACCACCACCGCACTGCCGTACCGGTGTCCCAGGTAGACAATTTTTACGGGTACGCCCTGCGCCCGCAGGGCAATCGCCATCGGCGCGACCATAAACGCTGCCTGCATCTTATTGGAGATCAGGGCCTCTTTGATCTCCGGGAATCCCTGAAACATCCTTGGAATGAAGATGTTTCCGGAAGCCGAATGGGCAGAGATATAGTCGGTAACCGGGCAAGCAAGATGTCACGTGACCGGGATATAGGCTACGTAAAGCCTGCGCATCGCTGCCGGCAACCGGTCGTTCAGCATCACCGACCAGTTCATGTTCAGGCCCAGGTGCAAACCCGTGACGAGTACCATCCAGGCAAACACACCCAGGGTGATTTTTTTGGAATCGCTCAATCTACCCCCCAATCAATTTCGGATTGCGGATTTCGGATTGCGGATTTATGAAACTTGAGACCGTCTTGGTTTTTAATGCGCAATCCGCAATGCATCATCTGCTGAGCTACCGAGCCGATCACTTTGATGGATTCGATCTCAGCTCGACCATCAGCCGGCACGGAAGCCCCAGCGTACCGCTTTCAATTTTTCTGCGCGGCGCACCAGAATGTCGAGTGCGAGGCCGATGAGCCCGATCAGTATCATCCCCGCCACAACCAGGTCGTAGCGTTTGCCCGCGTTGCGGGAGTCGATGATCAGGTATCCAAGTCCGGAGTTCACCGCAATCATTTCCGCTGCGACGACCACGAGCCACGCGATGCCCAGAGCAATGCGCAGTCCTGTGAGAACGCGCGGCAGAATGGCTGGAAAGATCACCCGCCGGAAGAGTGCAGCCGGCGTCAGGCCGAAGTTCCGGCCGGCCTGGACATACATGGGCGGAAGATTGCGGACGCCGTTAATCGTCGCGATCAAAATCGAGAAGAAGGACGCGAGGAAGATGAGGAAAATCGGCGCCAGTTCGCTCACGCCAAACCAGATGATCGCCAGGGGCATCCAGGCCAGCGGGCTGATCGGCCGCAACATCTGAATCACCGGATTAAAGGCGTCCGACAACTCCTTGTACCACCCGAGAGTTATGCCGAGCGGAATCGCCAGGATCACACCCAGGAGATAACCGCTCCCGACACGGAAGAGCGAATCCCGGCTATAAGAAAGGAGCAATCCTCTGCGCACCAGTTCCCCGATTCCCTTCCACACATCCGCCGGCGACGGGAAAATGGTGGTGTGCGTCAGGAGCACACTGACATGCCAGACAATCAGCACGATTGCGCCCGTCAGTATGGGAAGAAACACAGCCTCTCGATCTTTCATCCGTTCATGCCTCTCTGCTCTGGGATCGAAGCTAGATTTTATGCGCCAGCCCGATCTCTTCGAAAATGCTGTCGCGCAACTCGAGATAACGGTTCGAACTGATGTCGCGCGGATGAGGGATATCGATCTCGACGATGCGCCGGATGGTCGCGGGTCGGGTCGACATCACAACCACACGGTCGGCCAGCTGGACCGATTCTTCGATGTCGTGGGTGACGAACAGAATGGTTTTCTTTTCCCTTTCCCAGATCCTCAGCAGCTCGGTGCGCATCAGCAGGCGGGTAATGGAGTCCAGCGCGCCGAATGGCTCGTCCAATAAAAGAACGTCGGGATTTACCGCCAGGGCTCGGGCAACCTCCAGCCGCTGCTTCATCCCGCCGGAGAGTTCCGCCGGATAGGCACGCTCAAAGCCCGTGAGGCCCACAAGCTGGACGTAGTACTCGATCCGTTTTGCCTTCTCTTCCTTCGAAAGCT
>Ga0315273_10005151_pt1 | contig 16137 bp, 13 predicted proteins | sample YL17G02_0_MG_FD_205753 | JGI IMG/M metagenome (GOLD analysis project Ga0315273, IMG submission 205753) | Sediment microbial communities from Yellowstone Lake, YNP, Wyoming, USA - YL17G02_0 | ecosystem: Environmental > Aquatic > Freshwater > Lake > Sediment | place: USA: Wyoming | collected... | reverse complement strand
AGGTTGACGGAGAGGGGGTGAGGGGGGGGGGTGGGGGAGTGGATGAGACGGCACGCACATGTACGTGCCGTCTTTATCATCCCCCAGGGCCGTGGCACCGGTCTCCGCTGTCTGTAGGGGCGCGCCCTGGCGTGGAGACAGGGAGAAATTTCTCTCCATCCGCCCCTCAAAAACCAAACCTTCCTCCTTACTCATGCCTCCCTTCTCTCCCCCCTTGCCCCCTCCCGGCAGGACATCCCCGGCCCCGAACTGTCCGCCGGCTCCCGCATCATGGCCTGGTACTTTGACGAGTTCAGCAAGTACGACGGCTTCTCGCCGGCCTGCGTGACGGGCAAGCCCCTGGACCTGCACGGCACGCACGGGCGGGAGGCTGCGACGGGGCGGGGGGCTGTGCTCGCGGCGCGCGAGCTCCTGGCCGTCTCCGGCGAGGGGTCCCTGGTCGGCAAGAAGTTTGCGGTCCAGGGGTATGGCAACGTGGGCTCGTGGGCGGCCCACTTCCTGCACGCCGCGGGCGCCAAGGTGGTGGCCGTGAGCGACCGGGATGGGGTGCTCGTCAACGAGGCCGGCCTCGACCTCCCCGCCCTGCGCCGCCACACCCGGGCCGCCCCACCCTTTGGGGGCAGCCTGAAAACGTTCCCGGGCGGGACTGCCGCACCCCGGGCGGCCCTGTTCAGCGTGCCGTGCGACGTCCTCATCCCGGCGGCCGTGGCGGGCGCGCTGGACGCGCGCACCGCGGGCTCCGTCACCGCCCGGTACGTGGTCGAAGCCGCCAACGCGCCCACCACGCCCGCCGGGGACGCCATCCTGCGGGACCGGGGGATCGTGGTCTTGCCAGACATCCTGGCCTCGGGCGGCGGCGTCGTCGTCTCCTTCCTGGAATGGGTCCAAAACCAGCAGAGCATGCGGTGGGGCGAGGCGGACGTCAACGCCCGCCTGGAGGCGTCCATGGTGGCGGCCTTCCGGTCGGTGTGGGCGACGGCGCAGGCCCGGGGCCTGCCACTGCGCACGGCGGCCTTTGTGGAGGCCCTGCAGCGGGTCACGCAGGCCCACTTGTACCGGGGGTTTGATTGATTGGGTTGCAAAGATGAGAAAAGATGAGAGGGGTTGAGAGGTTGAGGAGAGATAAAAAAAGGCACGCCCCGTTTCTTTCCCCTTTCCCCACCCCCTCTCTCTCTCCCTTTGTTCTCGGTCTGCGTCTACTGCGTCTGTTGTGCGCGTGGGTGAGCACGCTCGCTCCTCTCTCTCTACGGAAAGCCGCGCCGGGCGAGCGCGGCCTCCACCAGCCCCGCCGCCGCGGCCGCGCAGCCCCAGTGAAGGGTCACGCCCGACCCGCCGTGGCCGTAGTTATGGACGACCGCGGGGCCGGCCAGATCGACGCCATCATCGCGCGCCTCCGCCTCGACACGTACAGACGGGCGGACGGGCCGCAAGCCCACCCAGTCGCCCAGCGGGGCCGCGCCCTGGAGGGACGGCACGGCCCGGGACGCCCGGGCCAGGATGTCGGCCCGGTCGCTTTCCCGGGGGGTGGCATCGAAGTCTCCCGCCTGGGCCGTGCCGCCGACGACGGTGAAGTCGATGTTGGGGATGACGTACTGGGTGAAAGAGAGCAAGAGAGAGACGAATGAGAGGCGCAGGGCGGGGGCTGGCGTTTTTGAAAGGCACTCACTCGTGCCCCATTTCTTCCCGTTGTTGTTACCGTGTTTTCATCCACAAATACAGCGCTCTTCACCCAGGGCGCGTCCAGGCGAGCCACCTGGCCGCGGACCGGGGTCAGAGAGGCATCCGGCAGCGCCTCGCGCGCGCCCAGGCCCGCGCAGTTGACGAGGACGTGCGCGCAAGTGCCCGAAACGGCCTCCAGGTCGCCCAGGCGTGCTACGCGCGCTGTGCACGTCTGGACGCCCGCCACCCGCGCACGCCCCGCCAACCAAATCAGATACCGAGTGGGCTGGGCGGTGGCAGTCCAGAATGTCCACCCTGACGCGTACGCCGCCCGCGGGCCCGGCGTGTGAGCTGAAACAGCTTCCCACGCGTCCAGCTCCGCCCTGCCCAGCCTCCTGAAATGAGGCACGACGCCCGCCCAGGACGGGTCGGGCGGGTGCGGGGTGGGGCCGCCCGCGGTCCAGAGCTGGAAGACCGCGTGCTCGCTCACGCCCGCCTGCCCCGCGTCGGGCGAGCCGTACAGCGCGCGCAGGTGGTCCAACGTGCGCCCGCCCCACTCATTAATCAAAGCCGGGTCCGTCTCCCCACACTTGTACGGTTCCCACAGGCCGCCCGCACCGTGGGAGGTGGTATCTTCAAAAGAGGCGGCGACGAGGGTGGTGCGCGGGTGCGTGGGCAAGGACGCGACGGCCAGGGCGGTGGCCCAGCCAATCACGCCGCCGCCCAGGATGACGACGGACGGGGTGGTCGAGGAGGAGGAGTGCGACGGATTTGAGGCTGCCGCGCGCCTTGGAACGCGCCTCACGTCAGCGTGGCGTCCCACGGGGGAGGCGACCAGTGACGGAGGCCAGCCCCTGATGCGAGCGGGTGGCGGGCTGGGCGTGGAGCCGGCCATTTTTTTTTTTGGAAAATGGAAAAGAGAATGAGCAATGAATTGGGGAGGATACAAAACAATTTAAGGCCGGTCAACCTCCTCTCCCTACGCCCCACCGTACGTCTCTCTCAGATACGCCACAATCGCGGCGCTCTCGTACATTGCCACCCCCGTGTTGGGGTCCTCCATGTACGGAAATTGGGCCTTGCCCGCGCCACCCCACTTGGCAAGCATGCCTGCGCGCCGGGCCGACCCTCTCGCCGCGCTCTCCATGACGTACGGGACCTCCAGCTCGTCCGCCGCCTCCCGCACTAAGCGAACAAAGGGGCTGGGCTCGTAGCCCCACACGTGCAAAGGCTCCGTGGCCGCGGTCGCCTTGGTCGGGGCCGCGTGCACGCCCTTGCCCGGCCGCACCAGGCGGGACAGGGTCGTGCCCGTGGTGGACAGCAGGTTCGAGCGCAGGGCAAGCGGCGCGGCGGCCCAGCCGGGGCCGTACGCGTCGAACAGGTGGCGCATGATGACCTCGGACTCCAGGATCGGCGTGCCATTGTCGACGAGCAGGGGAAACTGCAGGCGCGCGCCCGGCCCCTTGAGCCCTGAGATCAGCCCTCCCGCGACGGGCCTCCACACCTGGCCGCCCTTCGGGCAGGGCCGGTGCAGGTAGTCGAGGTCGAGCAACGTGAGAGCCTCCCGCGCTTTCTGGCACAAGGGGCAGCCTTCGAAGGCGTACAGCGTAAGGCGGGCGGCCGGGCGGGGGAAGGACGCGTTGGGGAGGGTGTAGGCGCCCAGGGCGCCCCGGAAGACGGTGCCGAGCGTGTTGAGACTGGGTTTGAGGAGAGAAAGAGGAGCCGGACGACATGGAAAATGATGAACGAGATGGGCGCGGGTTTTGGAGAGCGAGTTCCCCTCTCTCTCTCTCTCTCTCTCTTTCTTTCCAACTCACGTCGACCCGACGGTCCAACCCTTGTAGGTGCCGCCCGCCGGGGTGACGAGGCGCATGGGTGGGGACATGTCTGGTGTAGGGTTTCCGGGTTTTTGTTCCCTGCAAGGGGGAGAAAAAGAAACAATAACGGGTGAGTGCCGAAGCTCTCCTTTTACAGAGAGAAGACGCGCACGCACTCGCATGTGCCCGCGCACGCCCACTACAACGCGCGCGGGCATGCTAGCCTTTGTATCTGCGTGCCTGCTCCTGGCGGACGAAGCAGGAGCAGCGGCATCCGCGGGAGGAACGAGCAGACACCCGACTCTCGACCTGGCCAATGTCTCGCCGCCTTTCCATCCTCTCCGTCCTCCGCTCCATCCTCCACCGCCCTTCACAAAGCCCACCGCCGCTCGCACGCCGCCCATGGGCTGGATGTCGTGGAACCATTTCCGGTGTGGCACCAACGCGTCGTCCCTGGACTCCATTTCAGAGGCCCTGGTCGCGGCCACCGCGGCCGGCCTGGTTGCAGGCGGCTTCTCCGCGGCTGGCTACCGCATCCTCTCCATCGATGACTGCTGGCAGGACGGCGAGCTCGACCCGCTGACCGGCGCCGTCCGTGCCGACCCTGCCCGCTTCCCGAGCGGGCTCACGGGCCTGGGCCGCTTGATCCATTCATACAACCTGTCCTTCGGCCTGTACGGCGACGTCGGCCCCCGCACGTGCGGCGGCTTCCCAGGCAACGGCGGCCACTTTGGCGCCGACGCGCGCGCGATGGTGGGCGCGGGCGTGGACTATTTCAAGGCGGACGGGTGCAATGCGGAGGCGGGCGACCTTCCAGAGCTGTATCTGTCCCTGGCAGTCGAAATCGCGGACGCAGCGGCGACCGCCGCCTCGACCGCCGCCTCGACCGCCTTCTCCACCGCCTTCTCGACCGCCTTCTCGACCGCCTTCTCGACCGCCTTCTCGACCGCCTCCTCGACCGCCTCCTCGACTGCCGCCTCGCAACGCGCTCGCGCGCGCCGCCCTCATTTCATCACGCTCTCCTGCTCCTGGCCGGCCTACCTGCCTGACGCTCGGGCGGTGTGGGCGTCCCGCCACACACCCCACCCCCTGCCCCCCATCCCTTACCCCGCCCTGCGCGGCGCCTGCCACCTTTGGCGCAACTGGAACGACGTCGACACTTCACCGTCCTCTGTCTCTGCCATCGCACGCTACTGGGCCTTTGCCGCCCGGTTCTCCCCGCGGTTTGCCGCCACCCCCCGGCCGGGCGCCTGGCACGACCCGGACGAGCTGCTGGTGGGCGAGCGCGCCATTCCCTACCCCTGGCAAGCGCTGCAGCTTGCGCTCTGGTGTGCCTGGGGCGCGCCCCTGTTCCTGTCGGCCGACGTGCGTGGCGGGGCGGCGGGGTGGGCGCCGGAGAGCCACGCCCTGGCGCTTCACGCGGAGCTGATTGCTGTGAACCAGCGTGGGGCCGGGGCGGGGCGGCTGGTGGCGTGTTTGGGGGAGAAGGAGGAGAAGGATGGAGAGAAGGAAAAGGAGTGCGCGCTCCAGGCGTGGGCGCGGCCGCTGGAGGGAGGGGCGGTCGCGGTCGTGGCTGCCAACTTAGGCGGCACCCCTCACCACCGCCGGGTGTGCGTACCTGTGGTTGAGATCCTGCGCACGGCCGGGCGGGTGTGGGGCGCGGAGGACGAGGAGGAGGGCGGCGGCGACGCACCCACCCTCTGCTGGCGCCCGGTCTCGCTCACCCCACGCCCCACCCCTCTTTCAACCTTCCGGTCCTGGGCTGACCAGAACGGTTTCCCGCACGCGAGCTCAACAGGTGACAGCCTGTGTTTGCAGGTGCCGGGCGCGGGTGACGCGGCGGTCGTGGTGGGGCGGCCGTGTGACAGAGAGAGGAGGAGAGAGAGAGGGAGCGGTGTGATTTTAGCTAGCGCATGAAAGAAAAAAACAAACCACCACCCCCCCTCCCCTGTTCCTCCTTCACCGCCCCCCACCACCCCCCGCCGGCAGGAGGAGCAACGCCTCGACCGCGCCCGCCTCCCCGCCCTCTCCGGCTGTCGCCGCCGCAGCGGCCGCCCCACCACCACCTCGCCCTCCGCGGGGCCGGGGCCGGGGCCGCGCCAGGGTCGCGCCACTCCCCGCCCGCCCGGGCCGCCGCGGGGCCGGGCTGGCCGGGGCGGCCGCGACGGCGGCGGCCGCGGCGGCGGCGGCCGCCACGGCCGCAGGGCCAACGGGCGGTGGCACCACCACCCCACCCCGCCGCCCGAGCGAGGCCAGCGTGGCCGGGCCCATCGACCGCATGTACGCCTCCAGCGGGCCCGGCTGGTGCGGAGAAGGAGGAGGAGGCGCAGCGGCGGCGCCCCCTGCGCCAACCCCTCCACGCCGGGCCACCCCTTCCCGGGCGAGCGAGCGCTGGGTCCGCCGCAGCGTCGCGTTCCAGTGGTTTTTGACGGCGTTGCACGTCCGCCCGGGCAGCAGGGCCGCAATGCCCGCCCAGCAGTTGCCCTGGGCCAGATGAGCCGACACCAGCGCCCCCTCCTCAGTCGCCGACCAGGCGGCTTTCGTGATGCCGGGCCGCAACTCGTGCGTCCACCGCTCGCGCAGTTGTTTTCCAATCCGCCCGGGGAAGGCGCCCACGATCGCCGCCCACTTGCCCTCCCCGTGCTGGGCCACGCACGCGCGCAGGCGGGCGTCCTCGGCGGGCGTCCAGGAGCCCTTGACAATGGAGGTGGGCGGCGGCGGGGGTGGGGGCGGGCGCGGGGCGGCGGCGGCGGCGGTGACGGGGCGGGACTTGGCGGAGCGCGCGCGCGCCCGGGGTTTGGCGGCGGCGGCGGCGGTGGTGGTGGTGGTGGCCGCCCCCGCACCCCGGCCGGACGGGCCCGCACCGCCGCCCCCGCCCGCACCCCGCCGAAAGTGGCGGGTCGGAGTGGCCGCCGCGGTCGCAGCAGCCGCAGCCACGGCGTCCGCGGCCGCGCCGCCGTCAAAGGCGGGCGGGCGCAGGGCGGAGGTCGGGGAGGTCAACCGTGACTCGTCGGCCGCCTGGGCGCCGGCCGTCGCCGGCGCCAGCAGGGGCGTGGCGGGGAGGGAGGAGGGCGGGTGGTCGGCGGGCGAGGGAGTTGTCGCCGCCGCCGCCTCTACTTTCACGGTGGCGTCGGCCATGGTGTGTGTTGTGCGGGCGTGGCGGTGTCGTCTCGGTCGGTCGGCGCGCCTGGGAAAATGAAAATGAAAATGGAACGCGAGGGGGTCAGCGGAGGCGCGAATGGGGGGTGTCGCCGGCGAGAGGGGGCGAGACCGACCCTCTGCTGGCGCCTGCTCTCGCTCACACCCCATTTTCAACCTTCCGGTCCTGAGCTGATGAGGACGGTTCCCCGCACACGAGGCTCAACAGGTGACAGCCTGCATTTGCGGGTGCCGGGCGGGTGCGGTGTGCGTGGAAAAAAAGAGACGCTGGCCGCCGAGGGCTAGAAGCTCTCGCGTCTCTACGCCCGTCGCCTTCACAATACACACCAATTTTCCTCTCCTCGTCAAGCGTTGTGCGCAAGGAGGGACGGGCTCGCAGGCCGCGGGTTGGCCGTAGGTTGTGACGTCCCGCCCTCGCGCACTGGAAGGGAGTGCGGCGAAAGGTAACCCCCAGCAGTGAAGCAAGAGGACGTCCTCTCCATCTCTCTCTCTCTCTCACTCGACCACAATACATTTATTTTGATTTGTTAGCGTCCGCTAATTAAATGCTCCACACCCTCCGCTCGGCGGCCTCCCGCCTGGGTGGTGTCGCAACATCGACCACGCGCCCTGCACGTCGCACCCTGGCCACCTCAGGCCGGGTGGCAGCAGTTGGCGATGGCGAGGTAAAAGGAGAGAGGGAGAATCGGCGCCCGCTCCTCGACCTCGACCTCGACCTCCGCTCTCAACCTCGACCTCGACCTCGACCTCAACCATCCTTTCTCCCACACACAGCCCGCCCCCGCCCCGCACCTCCTCGTCTTTGGCGGCAACGGCTTCGTCGGCTCCCGCATCTGCGAGCGCGCCCTTGCTTCCGGCCTGGGCGTCGTCTCCGTCTCCCGGTCCGGCGCGCCGCCCCTGCGCGCGGGCGCGGGCGGGCCCGGCGCGCCCGCCGCGCCGCCGCCCTGGGCCGCCGACGTCGAGTGGCTGGCCGCGGACGCGGGCGACACGGCCGCCTGGGCGCCTGCCCTGGACGGGTGCGTGGGCGTCATCTCCACCCTGGGCGCGTTCGGGTCGAACGCCCACATGCGGCGGGTGTGCGGCGACCTGAATGAGGCCGTCTTTGAGGCCGCCGCGGCCGCCCACATTCCCCGGGCTGTCTTCATTTCGGTGCACCCCTTTGGCTTCCCGGCCTTTGTCCTGCCTGGCTACTTCGGGGGCAAACAAGCCGCGGAGGAAACGCTGTTCAGGCTTTTCCCAACCGGCGGCGTCGCCTTGAGGCCTGGGTTTGTGTACGGGACGCGCCACGTCGGCAGTGCGGGCCTCGGCCTGCCCCTGGGCGCGGTGGGCGCGCCCCTGGAAGCCGCCCTGGGCGCCCTGGGCCCCGTCGCCAAGACCCTGGCCGCCATTCCCTTGGCCGGCGCCGCTTTTGTGCCCCCCGTCTCCGTGGACGCGGTCGCCCGGGCGGCCGTTGCGGCCGCGACGGACCCGGCCGTCGTGGGCGGGCCGATGAGCGTGTGGGAGCTTCGCGACCGGTTTGGCGGGGGTGGGGAGGCGGGGGCGGCGTGAAGGTGAGGAAAAGAAAAGCGTTTTAGGATGTGGAGGAGGGGCGAGAGAGCGAGAGAGGAAAGGAGCGGGCGAGAGCGTGTGTGGTTGAGGCGAGGGTTTCTCTCTGTCAAGAACGAGCGAATGAAAACGAGGGGCCGGCCGAGAGTTTGTCCACACTCATTCTTTCATTTTTCCCGTCTTCTCTTTCTTGATGGTCGTTGCCTCCAAGGGCGTCCTCATCACCTGGTGCGAAAGAGGGGCCGTTGCGCACAAGCATGCAGCCGCGCTGGCGCGGAGCTTCGTGGCGCGCAGAGAGAGAGACGCGCTCTCGTGCCTGTCGCATTATCCCCCGATCTCTTCTCATCCCCATTCCATCCATCCCGCTCTCTCCATCCACACACAAACACAGCGACGCCCCCACCAAGGAATTCCTCCTCTCCCTCAACACCGCCCGCCCCGCCGACGCCAAGTTCGTGGTGGCCGACCTGGACGACACCCGCCTGCTCGTGGAGCCGGGCTGCGTGGCCGGCCTGCAGGCGGCCGTGCGGGCGCGGGGGGACGACCTCACGTACACCGCGCCGGCCGACCCTCTGGCCGGGTGAGCGGTGGGTGAGAGGCCTCCAACACACGCACACGCACACACAGGCACAGACACAACACACAAGACCAGCACACCACGTAAAGATGGGGGCCCTAGCGCCCGGCCCCGGCGGGTCGGCGACGCCCACGCCCTCCCCCCGTGAGCGCGGGCCTGCCACGGCGGCCGCCGCGGCCGCGGCCGTGCGCGCCTTCCTGGACGCCGCGTCGGAGCGGGCGACCGCTTGCGCGGCCCTGGAAGCCGCGTTCACGCCTTTTCTGCACGGCGCCGACGGCGGGGAGGTCGGCTATCGTGCCGCCTGTGAGGCGGCGGGCGGGGTGTGGCGCTGCTCCGCGGGCGCGGCCCCGCGCGCAGTCGAGGCGCTGACGGCCGCGCGTCTCTCCGACCTCGCCGCCACGGTCGGCGCCGTGTCGGGCGACGAAGCCCACCGCACACGCATAGCGGTCGCGCTCCATGCCCTGCGCAAGGCGGGAGCGGACGCGGAGAGGGGAAGAGGGAGCGGGGCGGCAGACCAGCACGACCACGGCGGCGGCGGCGGGTGTGGGTGCGGCCCGGGCGGTGCCCCAACGCCTCCCGCGGATGCCGGGCTGGAAGCCGCCCGGGACGCCGCCGAACGGGCCGTCGCCATCGCAGAGGCGACGGTCGAATTAGAGGAAACGGCGTCTCGAATCAACGACGGCCTGGGCGAGCTGAGGGAGGCGTTGATGGAAGGAGGCGGGGTGGCGGGTGGCTTGGCGGGGGGTGGTTCAAGAAATTAAGTCCCAAAGTCTCATGCGTAACCACTCGGCACGTCACTCACGCCTGTGGTCAAGCAAAACGATCTCTGCCTCACCTCCTCGCCCCGCCGCCCTCCTCATCTTTGACTCCACCCCCACCCCCACCCAAGCACGGCCCGCACCGCACCCCTTCCTCCTCACTCCGTGGCAGCCCCCACCGCGCGACGCCCGCGGCCGCGACCAGGCACACCACGGTGAACCCCATGACCGCGGCGAACGGTCCCACAGGCGCGCCCGCGTCATTGGGGCGTCCGTCCAGCGGGTCGGTGTCGTGGCGGGCGTGCGCGTGCCCTCTCCAGTCGCCGGTCAGGCAGCCGTACAGCAGGCCGGCGACCAACACCCCGCCCGCCCGGCCTGCCGCCTGGGCCGCCGTGTTGAGGCCCGCCGTCGCGCCGATGCGGCGACGGTCCATGACGCGTTGCAGGGTGAAGGAGAGCAGGACCGCAAAGACCTGGGTCGGGGCGACGGAGGCGAGGAGGGCCGCGAAGAAGGACGCGGACGCGGGCGGGCGGGGGGCCAGCGGGCCCAGCAGTCCACCGCCAGGGCGCGCGAGCGCTGAGAGGGCGGTGAGCAGGATCAGGGGCACCCCGCCCGCGGCGGCGAGCGCGCCCCACAAGCCCACCACGGACCGCGTGGAGTGTGGAGGGGCCTGGCGCAGGGCGCGCAGGAAGCGGGGCGTGAGCAGTTGCTGGACACCCTCCCACACCATCACGCCCGCGACCGCGCCGCCCGTGGCCGTGCGGCTGAACTTGAAGGCCGCGCCCCTGGAGGAGAGCAGGTGAGCCACGGGCACCTGCAGCCAGGCAAACTGGCCCGCGTTCTGCAGGGCCTGGGCCAGGCTGGTGGCGGCGACGGGGCGGGAGGGCAGGAGGGTGCGGGCGAGGCAGCGGCGGAGCGACGGCAGCCACCAGGGCGCGGGCGTGGGCGGTGGCGGTGGCGGCCTCTCTCCCTCTCCCTTGCCCGCTGTAGCTGCGCCTGCCGGGCAGGGCGCAACAGGCGCGCCAGCATCAGCGGGAGCAACCCCCACCCCCGCCGGCACGGCCAGGGCCGCCACGGCGACGGCGGGCAGGGTGGCGGCCGCCAGCAAACCCATGGCGGCCGGGTAGGGGAGGTGCTGGGCGAGGGCGCCGCCCGCGAACGAGCCCGCGCCCTTCAAGGCTGTCCGCCCGCCCGTGACGAGCGCGGTCCGGAACATGAGGGTCCGGCTGGCGCGGGTGGTGGTGGTGGCGGCCACCGCCGCCGTGGCCGCCGCCGCCGCGGCAGCGGTGGTGCCTTTGAGAGCACCCCCAGCACCCCCAGCAGCAGCATCTCTCACAGCAGCGCCTTGCGCGGCGCCACCGCCGCCGGCAGCCAGCTTTGGCAGGGCCTTGCTGGCCGTCCGGGCGAGGACGCGGGCGGCGCCGACCACGGCGTTGATGGCAGACGCGTACGCGGTCGCGGTGGCGAGCGGCCAGGCGACGCCCACCCCCGGGCCCTCCCGCTCCCGGGCGTTGAGTGGGATGAGGGCGGCCGTCGCCACCGCCTGGAGCAGGAACGCGCAGACCAGGACGGGGCGCAGGCCCCGGGCCGCCAGGAAGCCGCCCGCCCCGAGGGCAGCCAGGGCGGACGCGCCCTGGTAGGCCGCAAAGATCATGGAGGTCTGCCAGACAGAGTGCCCCGCTTTCAGGGAGGACAGCAGCAGCAGCATGCTGGTCGCACCCGAGGTCAGGGAGGTCAGGAACAGCGCGGACGTCGCGGCGCGGTACTGGCCCGGGGTGAGGCCGACGGCAGGTGGGGCGGCTGCCTTTGGCGCGGCGGCGTCAGGCGGGGAGAGAGGCATGGCGGGGGTGGCCATATATGGTAATAATTCCCCTGCCCTCTCTCGCGCCTTCGAGTCACGGTTAGTGCGACGGCTGGTGCGATGCGTCACCCAAAGCGCCAGCTGCTATATCAGCGTGAACGTGAAAGGTAATGAATGGTCCGCCTTTTGTGGATCAAAAAAGGCGGTGGAATGAACTAAATTACAACCCCGTTACACACACAGAAAAGGTTCCCACATCAATGAGGCGCCCCGCCGCCCGCGCCGCCGCCCTGGCCTGCCTTTGCTGCCTGGCGATATCCTCGTCACTTGCAGAGGATCCCGCGGGCGCGATTGGCGCCCCACCCATGGAGACAGCCGCCGAAAAGTTTGCGGCCGCCAATGCAGACGCGCCCACCGCGCCCCCACCCCTCTCCCCCGCCGACGCCGCCACCGCCCTATCCCGGGTCGCCCAGATCACGCTCGTCCGCCACGGCGAGCACGCCCACCTGGGCAGCGAGGGGACGCCCTGTCTCTCAGAGGTCGGCGTCGCCCGGGCGGGGGCCCTCGCGGCCTGGGCGCGGGACCCGCCGCGAGGACTGCTGGCGCGGGTGGATGCAGTGGTGGCCATGAACGGGACGACCGGGGACCCGCCGTCCGTGCGGCCCATCAACTCCGCGGTGCCGACCGTGGTGGCCTTCCGCGTCCCGCCGGGCCGGTTCGTGAGGGCGTGGAGCCAGTGGGACTCCCTGGCCGCCGCCCGGGCGGTCCTGGACCAGGGCGCCGCGCCGCCGCCCACTGGGCGCGCCTCCGACGGGTCGGCCGTCCTGGTCGTCTGGTTCCACTGGGGCTTGGTCGCGGTCCTCAACGCGCTGGGCGTGCCGACGACGGGTTGGAACGCGCAGAGCCTGGACGACGCGACCAGTGAAGCGTACAACGCCGCCGTCGTCCTCACCCCGCACGGCGTGCCCCGCCTGGGTGACGGGCCGAATGGGACGCGAGTCGTCCTGGCGGATGCCGACCCCCGGGCGGGCGTGCGGGTGCGCCTGTACCGGACGCCACCCATTGACAAGACGTCCTTGCTCTCGCCCTCGCCCGACCCAGGGAAAGACGCGGTCCTCTTCGAGGAGACGGTGCCGTGGGCGGTGGTGGCGCGCCAGGCGGGGAGCGTGGTGCGGGTGGTGCCCGCGTCCGAGACGACGGCAGGTGGGAGGGCGCCCGTGGTGGTGGAGCGGGCGGAGCCGGAGAGCCAGCTTTGATGGAGGGTGCCGCGCGCGGCGTGCGTGCGCGGCGTGCGTGAAATGCTTGTCAAAAAGTCTCTCTCTACTGTAACACGGAATTGATTGGTTCCCTCTCCTCCTTCTTTCATCCCCACTGCGATGGCTGAGGTTGCTGCTGCTGCTGCTGTTGCGATGGAGGCGGCGCGAAGCCGGCCGGTGGTCCTGGCGGCGGCGACGGCGCCCACGCCGGTGGCGGCAAGGCCGCTGGAGGTGGTGGTTGCTGCTGCTGCTGCTGCTGCTGCTGTTGCTGTTGCTGTTGCTGTTGCGGCGCGACTGGTGGCGGTGGGGCAAAACTGCCCGTGGCCGCAGCCGCAGTAGGCGGGGCCGCCGCTGCCCCGGCCGGCACGAAAAAGGCGGGCGGCGCGGCGGGCGCAGGACCACCGCCCACTGCTGCAGCTTGTGGCAGGAACGCGGGCCGCGCGGCCGGCGCATTACCAGCGCCCACCCCCCACGTCGGGTCTACGTACCGGCTGACGCCTGCGGACCGGGGTGCCGTGCCGGCTGGCCGGGCTCCGGGCATCGTCGGCGGCGCCGCCACCAGCGGCGGCGGCGCGACCGGTTTGGGCGCCTCGGGCGGCGGCTGCCCCCGCTCCCGCCACAGTTTCAGGTCCTCATCATAATAAAACACGTTCTCCTCGACAGGAGGGGGAGGCTGTTGTGGGGCGGCGGCGGCGGCGGCGGGCCCGGGCGGGGCGAGGAGGCCACCCACCCGGCCCAAGGCACCGGACGCGAGCGCGGCCAGGCCCGCGCCGGGCCGGGCCGGGGAGGGCTGGGCGGTCGCGGGCGGGGGCGGGCCACCAGGGACGCCAGCTGCTGCATCACCACCCCAGGGCAGCAGCCCGCCCTGCTGGGCGGCGGGTGCGGCAAACGGCCCGCCCCCCACAAACCCGCGCGCGGCGGGTGGGGGTGGCAAGGTACTGGATGCAGGGGCGGGCGCCTCCTCACCCTCCGGCGCGCCCATCAGCGAGTTGAGCCCCTTGTCCAGCCAGCGGCCAGCCAGGGCGGCCAAGGAGGCGGGGCGGGCGAGGCCGGCGGGAGGCTGGGCGGCGCCGTTGGGTGGTAGGGCCACGCCCCGCGCGGCTGCGGCCCCGCGCGCGCGGTCGGCGAGCTCGACGGCCGCCGCGCGCAGGGACAGCAGGGCCGGCGGGGTGGCCTGTTGTTGCTGCGATGTCACCATGGCCCCCTCCACGCCGGCCAGGACGGCGGTGGCCAGGGCCGACGCGGCGGGGAGGAGGCCCGCGTCCGCGGCCCGGGCGGCCAGGAGCAGGCGCAGCGGCCAGGTGGGCGGCGGGGCGGCGTTTCCTCCTCCTCCTCCTCCCGCTATCGACGACGACGATGCCGACACCCGCACCCACTCCAGCACCTCTGCGCGCAGTAGGCAGGGCGTGGACAGCGCGGCTCGGGCGCCCGGGCGCGCGCCGGGCGCGGGCATCGGAATGGAAGAGGGAGGAGGGTCGGCCTCCCCTCCTCCACCACCCCCTGTCAGCCCGCCGCCGGCCGCGATCGCGACCGCGTGCGCGGCCGCCGGGTCGCCCGCCTCTGTCAGCAGGCGCCAAGCCAGGGCGTGCAGGGTCGCGGTCGCACCCGCAGCGGAGGCGGCCGCGGCTGGGGACCGGTCCGCGGCGGCCGCGGCGAGGGCGGGCAGGGCGGAGGGCCAGGCCGCGAGGTCGAGCCTCCCGCCCGCGGCGGCGGCGGCGGCGGGCCCCGCCACGGACGCGACCAGGGCGCCCAGGACGGACCCAGGCGGCAGGTCGGCGGCGGCGACGGCCGCGAGCGTGGCCGCCCGTTCCGCCTCCCCGCCGGCGGTCGCCAAGGCCAGAGCCGGCCCGCCCAGCCCGCCCGCGAGCAGGGCGCGCACCGCCTCTGTCCGCCGCCCGTCCGCCAGGGCCGCCATCGCAGCCGCGGCCGCGCCCGCCCGGGCCTCCGGGGGTGGGGGCGGGGGCATGGGGCTGGCATCGATGGGCGCCACCGCCGCCAGCCCCGCCAAGGCCCCCGCCAAGGCAGCCGCCGCGGAGGGAGGGTGAGGGGGGGGTTGGGGCGCGCCGCGCACGTCGCTGCTCCCATCCTTCTTGCCCCGCGACCAGGGCAGGCCACCTCCGCCGTTGCCTGCCGCTGGTGGCACGCTGCTGTTCACCAGCGGGTCACCCGACAAAGTGCTGTACGCGGCCAGGCTCGCCAGGACGTGCCACAAGGCGGCGGCGGAGGCGGCCGCCCCAGCACCCCCAGCCCGCTCCTCCTCCACCACCCGGCCCGCCCGCTCCCGCGCCCAGCCCGCGACGGCCGCCCGGCTGGCCGCCAGGCCCAGGGGCAGCCCCAGGCCAGCCCCTGCCACCACCCCGCCTAGCAGGGCCCGGTCACTGTCCGGGCGTGGGGGCAGCGCCTCGTCCGGCGGGTGGCCGGCCGCCGCGGCCTTGGCGTCGGCAGAGAGCGCCCACGACCGCACGCGGGCGAGGCGGTTCAGGGGCGGCGGCAGCCACGCGAAGGAGGTGCCGCCAAAGCCCCAGGCGACGAGGGGGCAGGGCGGGCGGCCATAAGGAGGATAGGCAGAGGGCGATGGGTGTGGCGGGGTGGCAGCAGCGGCGGCGGCGGCGGCGGCGGCGGGAGGCGCGCCGCCGCCCCAGGCTGCGGCGGGTGGTGGTTGGAGTTGCGCCTGCGCCGGCGGTGGGGCCCAGGCCGGCGGCGGCGCATCGGGCGGCGCCTGCGCCTGCTGCGGCTGATGCTGTGGCGGCGGCGGCGGCAGGGCAAGTGCTGCCCACGCGGTCGGCGGCGCGGCCGCGGCGGCAGCTGCAGGAGGAGGGGGCGGAGGCGGCAGAGGAGGCGGGGGCGGTGCGCCCCACCCGGCCGGCGGCGGCGCCGGCAGGGCAGGCGCTGCTGCGACAGCAACCGGCGCAGGTGGCGGCGGCGGCGGCGCCCCCCAGCCCGCCGCGGGCGGAGGAGGGGGAGGGGCAGGCGCGGGAGGCGCCGGCCCGCCCCAAGCAACGGGAGGGGTAGCCGGGGGGGGTGGTTGCGAGCCCGACGACACCGCCGCGACCGGCGCGGGTGCCGCCGCCGGCGCAACAACACCAGTACCAGCACCGCTGCCCAGGCCCTCGAAAAAGTCGGCCTCGCCCGGCTCCTCCGTGGCGGCGGCGACAGCTGCAGCGGGCGCGACGGCAGCAGCAACCGCAGGAGGCGGTGGCGGCGGTGGCGGTGGCGGCGGCCCAGCAGCGGCCACACGGGGCGTGCCCCCTCCACCGACCCAACCCCCCTCCCCGCCCGCCGACGGCATGCGCCTGGCGGTCACGGCCGTGGGGGGCGGCCGTGAAAAGGCGATGGGAGAGGGGGGCTGGTGGTGAGGTGGAGGGTGTGCAGGCGCCTGGGCAGGAGGTGGTGGTGGTGGTGGTGGAGCAAAGCCGAGCGGGGGGGGTTGCGACGCTGCCTGCGGCGCCCACCCACCCGCAGAAGGTGGAGGTGGGGGTGGGGGTGGTACGCCCCACCCAGGCTGAGGCGGCGGCGGCGGCGGCGCGCCCCAGCTGGGCGGGCCGGGCGGCTGGAGGAAGGAGAG
>Ga0315273_10005150_pt1 | contig 16138 bp, 15 predicted proteins | sample YL17G02_0_MG_FD_205753 | JGI IMG/M metagenome (GOLD analysis project Ga0315273, IMG submission 205753) | Sediment microbial communities from Yellowstone Lake, YNP, Wyoming, USA - YL17G02_0 | ecosystem: Environmental > Aquatic > Freshwater > Lake > Sediment | place: USA: Wyoming | collected... | reverse complement strand
AACCAAGATGCCATACGAGAGAACTTGATTCAGCAACTCCGGGATGGGAACTCGGAACTGGGGTATTCGATAATCATCATATTGGGGGAATCATTGGGAGGGATTTCGGTTTACTACCCGTCGGATGAAGTCAAGGGCAGACAGCTGATCAGTCTCCGGCATCTCATGAACGTTTCCACCCCTCGGCCGAACATGGTCGAACTGCTTAGAACATTCAGGATGAAGGTAGAGCCCATTCCGACGCCTCGTTACATGAACTGGACTCGGCTTGGAGTAACGAGTGAGTTCCGGCGACTTGGTGTTGCGGGTATGCTGAATTCGGCAATGGAATACGACAGCAGGTCAAGGCAATTCGATTACATCGGCAGTCACCTCAATCGCGAAAACACTGCTTCGATGAAGATGCATATTGGCCGAGGGTTTGCCAGGATCTCGGAGGAATACTACCAGTTCATCGCAATGACAAAGAGACTCTCATGACCATGGCGCAGGCCGTACGCAATCTGCTCTTCAGCGAACTTGGAGCGCTTCATCGGTCCCCTCCTTTCGATTCTGGGACCCCGAAGGCGCCACCTTACTCTAGTTTTGCTCTGTCGTCGTTTTCAGGGGAGACGTCATGAAGGCGATGCTTGTTACAGGCTCCAACGGTCTGATCGGCTCTGAGATGGTTAAGCACTTCCACGGGCTGGGGTGGAAACTGCACGGGCTGGACAACAACATGCGGGCCGATTTCTTTGGCCCGCAAGGGGACACTCGGTGGAACCAGGAACGTTTGATCCGCGACTACCCGTTCTTTGCTCATCATGAGGTGGATATCAGAAATCGGCCAGAAATCGCTGCGCTGCTTAGAGAGATCAGACCACGCGCAGTTATTCATACCGCTGCCCAGCCCAGCCATGATCTTGCGGCCAGCCGTCCTTTCGACGATTTCGACGTGAATGCCGTAGGTACATTGAATCTGTTGGAGGCCCTCCGAGCCGCCTGTCCCGAAGCCCCGTTGGTCCATCTTTCCACTAATAAGGTTTACGGGGATGCACCTAACAGTATCCGTCTGAAGGAGTTACCCACCCGTTGGGAATATGATGACGAACGATATCAAGACGGCATCGCGGAGGACTTCAGCGTTGACCAATCGAAGCACTCCCTTTTTGGCGCCTCTAAACTCGCGGCGGACATTCTCGTCCAGGAGTACGGCCGCTATTTCGGGATGCCAACATGCTGTTTGCGAGGAGGATGCCTTACCGGTCCAAGCCACTCTGGCGTCGAGTTGCACGGCTTCCTGAGCTACCTCGTCAAAGTGAATGTCACAGGAGGGCTCTATCGCGTATTCGGCTATAAGGGCAAGCAGGTACGCGATAACATCCACTCGTTCGACGTGGCGCGTTTTGCCGAAGAATTCATTGCCGCCCCACGGTGTGCTCAGGTCTATAACATAGGCGGCGGCCGACAGAATTCTTGTTCCGTGCTCGAGGCGTTTAGACGAGTTGAGGCACTTACCGGCAAACCCATGCGCTGGGAGTATGTCGACAAAGCCCGCGAAGGAGACCACATTTGCTACCTGAGTAATCTGGCCAAAACTCGGCAACACTATCCACGGTGGAACTTGAGCAAGTCCCTTGAGGACATTCTCACCGAGGTCGTGCGGGCATGGGAGGATAGGGCAGAGTGAACACGAACACCCTCGCACCCTCAGCAGGCACGCACGTGACGGATGGAATTGTCGAGCGCGAAGAGCAAGGAATGTTAGTGCTCTCGCCCGCAAACGGGCGGGCCATTCGCCGTGTGCTCCACGTTAATGGCTATGGTGGACGCTACGTCTGGAACAAAATCAAGCGAGGTCTCTTGCCCGGACACCAACTCCTGGGTTGCCCGGAATTGGTCAGGCGCGGCTACGAGGTCGCTTTACCTGAGCCTTTGACGCCTAACTTCTACCTTCATCGTAATCCGTTCCCGCACGATCTGACCCTGCTGAAGATGGCTAGGTGCTGGTTAGGATCCGAGGGAGTCCTTTTCTGCGGCCACAACTGCCTCTACTGGATTCCACTACTCAAATTGTTGGGAGCAATTCCCTGCCCGATCGTCTCGCTTCTTTACGCACGCGAGCCACTCGATTTCAGTCGCGCCCATCGCGGCATTCTTTCGCTAACGCCTGCAGGTGCTGAACAAGCAAGGAAAGTGGCTCCCGGGGCAAAGGTTCTCCACATCGGTTGGGGGGTGGATCTGGCTTTCTTTCCCAAACTGGCTTACAATCCTGAATGGTTCCTGTCCTGTGGAATCGCCAACCGCGATTTCCGAACACTATGTGAAGCGGCTTGCCGTTGTCGTCAACGGATCCGTGTGATCTGTCCCGGACGGCGCCCGGGTTTGAATTGGCCTTCAACAGTCACCCTGATTGACGGCGGTGCGGGCTGGCTCACGGATAAGACCAAAGCAGTCAGTGTCCGCGATCTGTTGGACGATTACTATCCTGGTAGCGCGGGATCGTTGGTGATTATGAACTGCGACCCGAATGAATACACCGCCAACGGCTTTACCAATCTGATCGAAGCGATGGCCCTGGGCCAGCCGGTGATCGTCACTAAGACTGGGGCCTTGCCGGGGGAAATCGATGTCGAAAAGGCTGGCTGCGGAATCCACGTCCCGCCTGAAGATCCCGCTGCTCTGGCGGAGGCGATCGAAAGTTTGGCAAGTAATGCGCGGCACGCCCAGGCAATGGGCGACGCGGGTCGGCGCTTGTGCGAGAGCCACTACAACATGAACCGTTTCTCCAATGACCTGCAGAACTTTCTGGAGTCGCTCTAATGCGTGCCGTCGTTGGTGGTTCCGAGCCGTCAAGATGAAGCCATGAAAACCGAAGTCACACAAGTTCTCGATGAAATCGGTTCACTGCCGCCGGACTGGCATTTCTCCGGAACCACGTCGAACGTTGTTCTCCGTGCGATTACCGCACATGCTCATAGGCTGGGGAAAATTCATCATTCCGCTGAGTCAGGTTCTGGCAAGACGACTCTCCTCTTTTCACACCTTTCAGAACACCACCAGGTGTTCGCGCTGGATTGTGGAGAGAGTATTAGCCGAGTCAAAAGTTCTAAGCTCTTCAAGGCTGAGAACGTGACCTTCATCGAGGGACCGAGTCAACTGACGCTCCCCCGCCACGAGTTTAGAGACAAACTGCAAATCGCGCTCATCGATGGCCCTCATGGTTACCCATTTCCGGATCTCGAGTACTATTACTTCTATCCGCAGATTTGTGCCGGTGGCCTGCTGCTCATAGATGACATCAATATACCCAGCATTGGGAGAATGTTCGAAATCATCAAAGCCGAGGACATGTTCGAGTTGTGTGAGGTAGTTCACAATACTGCTTTCTTGCGCCGAACAGAAGCCCCGCTTATCGAGCCGCTAAGCGATAGTTGGTGGCTTCAGGGATTCAACCGCTCGCATTACGAGTACGCGATGGCTCATTCTCGTTCCCCCCATTCCAAGCTCTGGTCGTTTAGCCGCCTCGTTCCGCTTCCACTTAAAAGGCTAATTCCAATGACTTGGAAAACACGGCTCTTGAGGAAGCTTTAACCTGAGGTTCCACGCGTGAGTGCGGCTGATCTCGTGTCCGGTGAAGCAGATAAGTACCGCACCGGCGACACGATTCTGTCTATATTCGGTGATGCAATCTCTTTGAGCAAGTCGATCGCGTGGTGCTCCCCTAGAGTCAAGCCGCCGCGGTTGCTAACTGCATTCGATACTCGCGAGGACTCCGACGGCCGAGCGCCTGGTGCGGTCGGGGCTCGTGGTACACTCAATCCACCGACGAATGGCCGCCTTCGCGTCCATGAAGTTGGCGAAGTTCTGGACCCAGGCACATTCCTCTTTGAGGCTGCGGAAGAGTCGCTCGATCAGCCCTTTTTGCTCCTGTGTGTACGGCAAGAGGTCGCCGACTCTAGCTTGGAGCTGTCTTGTTAAGGGACCAACGGCAGAAGCCGGATTTCTCTACTGCCGGCTGTCGCGTTTGGGGACCAACGTCAAACCCAGGAGCAGCCTGCCATTGACTATCGATCTAGAGGAGAAGTCTACGGAGCGGCTCATGGAAGCCCGCCGGTTCGTGGTCTACCGATTACAGCTCCTGAGGGGAACTTGTATCATTGCGGTCATCGCGACCCATGTGACAGAAGGATATCGGGAGATCGCAATGGGCTGGCTCGCGACCGGTTTGATCTACGCGAACAGCCTCGCGCGGTTTGCAGTCCCAGTCTTCGTTCTGCTGTCGGGCTTCTACCTGAGTCTGAACTCACGCAATCAACAAGCGCTGGTCTTCTACCGACGTACGCTACGGTTCTTGGTCGGACCCTACGTTTTGTACTCGTTTCTCTACACACTGGTCTTCGAGATGCCATCTCTGCCCCTGGCAGCACTACCGCGCACGATTGCTCGCACATTGGCATTTGGAAATGCCGCCTACCACTTGTGGTTCATGCTGCTGGTTCTCGAGTTGTATGCCGTGCACCCATTCCTGGCACGCTGGTATCGTGCGCGAGACCACCGGGGTGCGGTGGTCCTGCTCGCGTTTGGCGTCCAGATCATCTGGCCATCTGTTTTACAGCTTGATCTGCTGCCACACGGTCGATTGTCCACACTGGCGTTCAAGGGCTTAGCGTTCCTGTCGTACCTTGGGTACTTCCTCGCCGGGTACCACCTACATGATTACGCCGATGTCGTAGTCGGCATGCTGCGACAGACACGTTCGATCATTATTGGGGCCATCGTGTGGCTGCTGACTGGAGCCGGCGTCGGCCTGCACTGGGCCGCACCACTGGCAGGAGATACTCCGTTCGAGGATGCTGCAGGCCAGGATCTCGTTCTCTGGCTTCTACTGCCGATGTTGAGTATCGCGGCGTTGCCGGTCATCCTCAAATGCGCCGAGACTGCTGGCGCAGCGCAGAATCTCGCTGGCAGGGCGCTTAGCTCATTCGGGCTCTTTTCATACGGAGTGTACTACTTGCACCCGCTTGTTCTGGTGCTGCTATCGTCTCTGTTGTGGCGGTATGCGCATCTCGATTATGACGACGGTCTCTACTACGCGGCCGTGTTTCCCTCTGTGTGTATTCTGAGTTTGGGCGCCGTGAGGATTCTCTCCAAGACGCCGTTTGGCCGGTATCTTACTTAGTCCAGCTGAGCTGTCGGTTCCCTGACCACTTCTGGTCGGCCGTTGCACGGCGGCGTCAGGGACCCCAGGCGTCCGGCCGGGCAAGTGGGTGTCTCTGTAATGAAGAAGAGTTGTCAAGAGCAGCGACATAGTCTTCAAAACAGCAACGAGCGATGTTCGTCGATCAGCAACGAATGTGTCCCTTGATCGCCAGCCCCACCCGCCCCCCAGCCGCTGGTGAGGGGGCGGGTGGGGCTGGCTACTCAGGACGGGTTACGCCGCATCCACGTTCTCGTCCTCGGGCGGCGTCTGCGGCGGACGCCGTCCGAAGAGGCCGGCTTTTCGCTTCTCCCGAAGCCGGTAGCTGTCGCCCTTGATGTTCACGGTGGTGGCGTGATGCAGCAACCGGTCCAGGATGGCCGTGGCCAGGACCTGGTCGTTGAAGACCTCGCCCCAGTCGGTGAAACCCTTGTTGCTGGTGACGATCAGACTGCCGCGTTCGTAGCGGCGGACCAGCAGCCGGAAAAACAAGCTCGCTTCTTCCCGCGACAGCGGCAGGTAGCCCAGCTCATCCAGCACGAGGAGCTTGGGATAGGTCAGTTGCTGGGGCGTGCGATCCAGCCGGTTCTCGTGGCGGGCCCGGACCAGCCGGGTCATCAGGGTTTCCAGCGTGAGGAAGAGGACCGAGTAGCCGGCCTCGACGGCTTTGACGCTCAGCGCAATCGCGAGATGCGTCTTCCCGACGCCCGGCGGGCCCAGCAAGACGACGTTCTGGGCCCGCTCGACGAAGCTGAGGCCGGCCAGCTCGCGGAGCGCCTTGCGGTCGATCGACGGTTGGAATTCGAAATCGAAGGACTCGAGCGACTTCACCCAGGGAAAGCGGGCCTGCTTCAAACGGCTTTCGACGCTCTTCTGGTAGCGGCCCCGCCATTCGGCTTCGAGCGCCTGGGCCAGAAACCCTTTGAAATCGACGTCGCCCTGGGCGGCGTGCTCACAGATCCCGTCGAGTTGCGCGGCCAGATGATCCAGTTTCATGCGATCGAGGAGCGTGGTCAGTTCCATCACGCCACCTCCTCGTACGCCGTCAGCGGCCGATGCTCGACGTGCAGGGTCTCGGCCCACAAGCGCGCATGATGCGCCGGGTGGACACCCCAGCCGTCAGCGACGGGCCGCAAGCGATGCTCGGTGACACACTGGCCGTCGGCAGACACCTGCAGACGATCCTCAAAGTCGAGCCGGATGCGGACCGTCTGGCCCCGGAGCGGATCCGGCACCGTGTACCGATTGCCCCGGACATCGATAAAGCCATCCCAGGCGACCTGGCGCGATTCCCAGTACGCCGTATCGAAGCGTTCGGGCCGCAGCGTCTGCAAGTGCGGCACTTCGCGCGCGAAGCGCGTGGCGACCACTTCATGGACCGTGGACTGGACGCGTTGGTCGGCTTCGTCGCGGAGCCACTGCTCGACCAGTTGCTGCAGATGCGCCCAGCTCTCGAAGGCACGATACCGGACGAAGAAGTGGTGTTTGAGATAGCTCACCATCCGCTCGTCCTTCCCCTTAGTCCGCGCCCGATACGGTCGACACGCCCGCGGCTGAAATCCGTAATGGCCGGCCAAGTCGAGAAACCGGGGCGTGAAGACGACGCCGCTCGGACGATGGGCCAAGACGGCCGCCTTCTGGTTATCGACCAGGACCTCGGTCGGCACGCCGCCCAACCACTCAAACGCCAGAATCAGGGCTTCATAGGTGTGTTCGGCGTCCTCACTGGTCGTGCACCACGTATGGAAACGACGCGAGTACGCCAGCTGATTGACCGCGAAGTGGATCGCCGTGTCGACGCCCGCAATCGGGCGCACGATCGTGCCCCAGTCGCTTTGGAGCTGGCGGCCCGGCAACGTTTCGAAGCGTACCGTCGCGCGACTCTGCCGTTGCGGCCGCTTCGGCCGGACGTAGCCGCGCAACGTGGAGATCCCGCCGACGTAGCCGGCGGTCTGCAACTCGCGCAGAATCACCTGGGCGTTCCGCACGCCATCGTTGAGCAAGGCATCGATCTGCGGGCGATAGGGATCCACCAGACTCCCACGTTGCGTATGACCGGCGGGAGCGCTCCCGCGAGCCACGGTCCGACTGACCGTCTTGGGCGACACGCCCAGTTCGGCCGCGATGTCGCACTGGTAGACACCGCGCTTGACGAGTGCTTCAATCATCAGGAAGTCCTCCGTTCGCACCACTGCTGTCCCTCCGGGTTGGCTAGACCACGAAGGGACATTTTGGCTGCTGATCGGAGGACTTCGTACCTGCTGTTCAGAAGACTTTTACCACAGGCGCTGACAGAGTCGCTTGAGACCTGTTGCCAATCAGGTCTTGGCCTTTGGAAGAGGCATGCCACCGAGGCCAATGGGAAGTTGGAGTTCAGCTAGTAAGTCAGTGCTGTGCTGCCCCCCGGGCTCCAAGCTGGAAAGGCAGCGCGTACCAACGGTAGTACTGCAGCTTGAGCCACTGCTCGAGCACGTTTTGGATGCCGTGCCAACTTCGGGTCCAGGTGTTCACTCCTAACGACCCTTGGACGGGCTCGAACCGGACCGCAACACCGGAGCGGCCGAGCGTGGCGCCGTAGACGAGCGCGGACCTGCGGCTCCGGAACAGCGGTGTGACGACGATCACGGAGTGGATGCGTTCTCGCTCGAGGAAGCGCTGCACGTCGCGGGCCGCGTTCAGGGTGATCGGCTCCACCTCGCCGATCGGGACGATCTCGACCTCGCCGATTCGCGCGAGCCTCGCCATCACTTGCGCTGTGCCGAGGGCCACGGCATTGGGCTCCCGGGTGCCCGGATCGGATCGAATCGGTACGAGGACGCGCGCGGCTAGGTTGGCTCGGCGTAGCTTCATCGCTCGCTCGAAGAGCAGGTAGTCCGGGTCGAAGTTCTCGATAAGGATGGCGTCGCTCGGTGCGGGACTCGCGTCGCACACGAGGCTGCGGGCGATGGCCGCCGTCCACCACCCGCTTGTCAACCAGAGCGCGACGATGACGAGCGTCAGCAGCACGAGGCGTAGCTTCCACGTGGTTCTGGTACGCTCGGCGCGGTAGACGAGATGTCGCGTCCAGCGTGAGGTCGTAGAGAGTTTCTGCATGGCACGCTACCGGCGGACGTGAGTCACGGCCGGGAAGCTGACCCTATCATATAGGCTCCGAGACATTCGAGGTCCTGTCGGTGACCGTCTGACGCCATCCCAAGGAGGGGCTTCAAAAGCACGAAACAGGGCGTCTTCGGCTAGCAGCGGTGGCGGTCGTGCTTGTCCCGTCTGGTACCGTGATCTTGGCGGCGCGGTTCTGGCGACGACTGTGGACAAGTACTCGACGCGCTCCACATCGTGTTCGCCTTCCCGGGAGACGAGGTGATTCTCAACACACCCACCGACGCCGAGAGTAGTTCGCGCCCGGCGCAGTCCCGATTCGATGTCTCGACCGACGATCTAAAGGAACGAGTGCTTCGCGGCGGGCTGACCCGGGTCGGCGCGCAGGGAGTCCTCTTCGTACTCCGCGTGGGTTCCATCATGGTCCTCGCGCGATTGCTCGAACCGGCCGACTTCGGCCTGGTGAACATGGTGACCGTGGTCACAGGTGTGTTGGGCCTCTTCCGGGACGCGGGTCTGTCCATGGTTACGGTCCAACGTGTCACCATCTCCCACGCTCAGGTATCGGCACTGTTCTGGCTGAACCTATTCCTGGGCGTGGGTCTGATGGCGCTATCGGTCGCCATCGCACCAGCGTTTGCCGCCTTTTACCACGAACCGCGCCTCTATTGGGTCGCTTTCGCCATTGGGACTGGGTTCCTGTTCAACGGGGCAAGCGTGCAGCACTCCGCGCTGCTGCAACGCCAGATGCGTTTTACCGCGCTGGCCCTCATGGATGTCATCTCTTGTGTCATCAGTGTTGCCGTCAGCATCTCGATGGCGATGCTCGGCTACCGCTACTGGGCGCTGGTTGGCTTGGCCCTCAGTTTGTCGATTACGTCGTGCGCCGCCGCGTGGGCGCTCGCTGGCTGGACGCCAGGTCTGCCCCGTCGAGGCGTCGGCATGGTCTCGATGATGCGCTTCGGGGGCATTGTCAGTGTGAACCAGTTCGTGATGTACGTCGCGTACAACACGGACAAGCTGCTGCTCGGCCGGTTCGCAGGAGCGGAAGCGCTGGGTTTGTACGGACGAGCCTATCAGTTTGTGAGTGTTCCCACCGAGGTCCTCCATCAGGCGGTAAGCGGCGTGGCGCTTTCGGCCCTGTCGCGTCTGCAGACCGACGCGGGTCGCTTCAAGAGCTACTTCCTCAAGGGCTATTCCGTTTTCGTGGCGGTCACGATCCCGATAACGGTGGCTTGCACCTTGTTCGCGAGCGACATCGTCTACGTGTTGCTCGGGCCGAAATGGACCGCGGCCGCTCCCCTTTTCAGGTTCCTCGCGCCCACGGTTGTCGCATTCGCACTGATCAACCCTGTTGGCTGGCTGCTGTTCGCCACCGGACAGGTAAACCGTGCCCTCAAGATGGCGTTCGTCATTGCGTTGCCGTTGATCGTAGCCGTTTTCGCGGGACTGGCGTACGGTCCGGTCGGCGTCGCCATCGGCTTTTCGGCAGCGATGACCGTGCTGATTGTGCCACTGGTCGTCTGGGGTCTCCATGATTCCGTAGTACCGCCACGCGAGGTGGCGCAAACCGTCAAGGCGCCAGCCCTTGCCGCCCTGGTCGCGACGGCGATCGCGCTGCCGGCGGCTCTCTGGTTCGGCGGCCTGATTCCGCCCGTTCATCGGCTCGCGTGCGAAGGAGCTCTCTTCTCGGCGTCGTACATCCTGTTCCTTTTGTATCCGATGCGGCAGAACGCTTTCTATGCTGCCCTGATCCGGGATGTCAGGCAACGGCAGGTGGCCGCGACGCACGTTCAGGGATGACCCCTGGGCAAACTGACAGGCGTGGACGCGCTATCAACGGCGGTGAATCCTATGACGACGCAGGTGAATGACACCGGCTCTGCCCCATTTGTCAGCGTGGTGACGCCGGTCTACAACGGCGCGCTGTATATCGCCGAATGCATCGAGAGCGTGCTGAGGCAGTCGTACAAGAACTTCGAATACATCATTGTCAACAATTGCAGCACAGATCGCACCCTAGACATCGCCATGTCCTATGCCACACGCGACTGCCGCGTGCGCGTCCACAACAACGACAGGCTTGTGGAGGTCATAGAGAACCACAACATCGCCTTCAGTCTGATTTCGCCAGCGTCGAAGTACTGTAAGGTGCTTTCTGCGGACGATTTCATGTTTCCGGACTGTGTGAGGCAGTTGATGGAGTTGGCTGAGGGTGACGAGTCCGTCGGCGTAGTTGGTAGCTACCAGTTGAGTGGTAGTCTCGTGAGGTGGCAAGGGCTCGAATACCCGAGGTCCGTATTTCCGGGTCACGAGATTTGCCGTAAGATACTCGTCGAGAGCGAACCATCACTAGGCTTCGGCTCCCCGACGTCGCTCCTGTATAGAGCTGACCTTGTCAGGAATAGCGGTGGCTTCTATCCGAATTCGTCGCCGCATGCAGATACGAGCGCGTGTTTCCGGGACTTGCGGAATACTAACTACGGATTTGTCTACCAGGTGCTGTCGTATGAGAGAGTTCACCGGGACACGCAGAGTTCACGGTCTGCCGAGCTTAACCGGTACCTGTCGGCGTGGCTGAATGACCTCATTCAGTATGGCCCTTTGTATTTGACCGACGACGAACTGAGGCGAGCGGTGAAGAAGAAGCTCGGTGCGTACTACGAGTTTCTCGGGTTCAGTCTCCTCAAGTTCAAAGGTAGAGGATTTTGGGACTACCATCGAGGGAGGCTCGAGGAGTTGGGTCACCCTATCAAGCCGCACAAGCTGCTTAAGGGTCTGGTGGTGAAGGTGACGCGAGAGCTTGTGAATCCGGGACGGGCACTCAACCAGGCGATAGCACTGCTCGACAGGTCTCGATCTTCGTCGACGTGACGACCACTCTCGGCTATGCGGCGCAGAAGCTGGTACCAACATGCACTTCCCGACGGGTCCGATTCATCTGGTCCCCCGCGGAAAGTCGCGCACAACGGATAGCGGCCTCGATTGCAGGGGCTAGGGGTGAGCCACCATGAAACGATGCGTTGGTACCGTGCTGCTCGCTTTGGTTTCGATCGCCGCTTTGGGCGCTCTGGCGTACACGTCCAATTTCCCGGTCGCCGAGAACCCTGTTTCCGAGGGGAACAGGTGGATGAATGGGAGGACTGCAGGGCTCGATTGGACTGACGTCCAGACCACGCACGGCTTGGCGTTTGGGACGCAGTCCGGCGGCGGCGGATACGACGACTCAGTGGCAATCCTGCAGGGCACATGGAGACCGGATCAGTCGGCGAGCGCGACGGTGCATTCGGTCAACCAGAAAGGCAGGAGTGTATACGAGGAGGTCGAACTCCTGCTGCGCTGGTCGCTCAGCGCGCACAGCGCGAAAGGCTATGAGATCAACTTCCGGGCATTGAACTCGTCTGAATCTTACACAGAGATTGTGCGTTGGAACGGCCGTCGAGGCGACTTCACCTCCCTGGCACAACGTCGTGGGGGTGCTTATGGCATCAAGGACGGCGATGTGGTCAAGGCGACGGTCGTTCGGAACGTCATCACGTCCTACATCAACGGCGTCGCGGTGGCATCGGTGAGCGACTGGACCTACGGCAGCGGCAATCCGGGCATGGGCTTCTTTCTCCAGGGAGCGACCGGGCTGAATCGTGACTACGGGTTCACGACCTTCAGCGCTTCGGATGGAGGGTCACCGCCACTTCCCCCGAGGAAGAGTTGTTACCCGGGCCTGCCGGTTTCGGGCTGGTCAACATGGTGACGGCCGCAAGATGACGAACATCGCGGTGCTCGGTACCGGCATGGGCGGCTGTGGTGCGGCGTGCCGCCTGTGGCAAGAGGGACTTCGGCCCGTCATGTACGACAAGAACCCGTACTTCGGCGGGCATACCACTTCCTTCACGCATGAGGGCTTCCTGTTCGACGTGGGACCGCACATTTCGTTTACCAAGGACAAGCGTATTCAGGATTTGTTCGCGCACAGCGTCGACCAGCAATTCGAGGAGATCCGGATTCACCTGAACAACTACTGGCGCGGGCACTGGCCGATACACCCGGTCCAACTGCATCTGCACGGACTGCCGGACGACGTGGTGGTCAAGGTGATCGCAGATTTCGTAGCGGAGCAGCGGTCCGGGGAGCGCCAGATCAGGAACTACGCGGACTGGCTCCTGGCCAGCTTCGGCCGGACCTTCGCCGAGCTGTTTCCAATGCAGTACACCCGCAAGTACCACCTGACGACCGCCGAGAACTTGAGCACGGACTGGCTCGGACCGCGCATGTACCGGCCGACACTCGAGGAAATACTGCAGGGAGCGCTTTCGCGCACTGTGCCGAGCACCCACTACATTACCCACTTCCGTTATCCGAGTCAGGGCGGTTTTGCGGCTTACCTGCGCAAGTTCATCCTTCTTGCCGACGTGAGGCTGCGTCATGAGGTGGTCGCGCTTGATCCGGGCGTCGGAGAGCTCACGTTCGCCAATGGCGCGCGAGTGCGCTACGACGCTGTCGTCTCCTCGGTGCCGCTGCCTGAGCTCATCCCGATGGTAAAGGGAGCGCCACCGCATGTGCTGGATGCGGCGGGGCGGCTCGCCTGCTCGACATGCGTGCTCGTCAACCTGGGCATCGGTCGCTCGGACCTCTCGGGCGCACACATGACGTACTTCTACGATGAAGATGTCTGTTTTTCTCGCCTCAGCTTTCCCCACATGCTGTCCATTCACAACGTGCCGGAGGGCACCGGCAGCATCCAGGCGGAAGTCTATTTTTCGGACAAGTACCGTCCCCTGACCGTCCCGCCTGAGTCGCTCATCGACCCGGTGATCGCGGATCTCCAGCGTTGCGGCATCCTGCGGACCGATGATCGGATAGTATTCCGGAGCGCGATGCTCGTCCCGTACGCGAATGTCATCTTCGATCTGGAGCGCGCCGCGGCGCTGAAGACGGTGCACGAATACCTGGATGACAGCGGGGTCGCCTACTGTGGCCGCTATGGAGACTGGGGCTACATGTGGACCGACGAGAGCTTTATTAGCGGCGAGCGCGCGGCTGAGAATGCTCTGGCGCGCTTGCGCCGGCGCGGTGCGCCGGAGTGACCGCTCCGCGGCCACGCCCCGACCGCGGTTGGTTGGTCGCCGTCGTGACGGCGGCGGCGGTCGGACTCGGCGGAGTACTGATGCTCGGGGGCGTGGTCCTTCGTGCGCTCCCAGGAGGGGCCAGCCGGCTATCGCTGGCCGGATGGCTGGTAGCCGGGTCAGGGGCGCTGCTGCTGCTCGCAGTCGCAGGATTGGCGACGTTGACAGTGATCGGCGGCGTCATAGCGTTGCGTCGGCATGGCCTCGAGGCCCTCGGACGTTCTTACCCGCCGCGCCAACGTCGGGAGTGGAAGCCTGGACTCACAGTGCGCGCGGTGCACTGGGGCATTCGATCCGCAGGCGCGACTCTGTCGGGGACACCGCGACGGCCGGCCCTGCTTCCCTACGATTTGGTCGAGGTTCGGAGCCTCGAGGAGATACAGGAGACGCTCGACGCCCATGGTAAGTTGGAGGGCCTGCCGTTCATGCCGGAGATGGCAGCCTCCTGTGGTGAACAGCACCGGGTGTTGCGACGTGTCGAGAAGATCTACGACTATGTCACGCAGACTGGACTCCGCAGGATCCGAGACACTGTGCTGCTCGAACGACTCCGGTGTGACGGTCGCTACCACGGCGGATGCCAGGCCTGCTGCCATCTTCTGTGGAAAGAGGCCTGGCTGAAGCGGGCATCGGCCAACGGGCGCCCGGTCGCCAATCCGGGTGGTTTTCGTCTTCCGGGACGGTCTCACCCGGCTTTCCGTGAGGGCGCCTTGCAGCGACTTGTCACCCGGGTCGAAGGCGACGGAGACGTCCGGTACGTGTGCCAGATGACCGAGGTTGCCCGCGCATCCACTCGCATGTCGTGGAACGATCCCCGGCATTACCTTCGCGACCTCTTCCTGGGGAACGTGCGCCTCGTCCCCTTCGTGGTGGGGGTATCCATCCGGGTGTTCAACCGGGTCCAGATGCGCCTCGGAAACGGGGTGGTGTATCCGCATCTCGCGACAACGGGCCTGAACACCTCGCCGCACGAGGTGCTCGATCTTCGGCCTGGTGACACGGTTCGGGTCAGGGCGAAGCAGGAGATCGAACGGACCCTGACCGTGGGTTACAGAAACCGTGGTCTATGGTTCGACGCGGAGATGTTGCGATTCTGCGGCGGAGAGTACCGAGTGGCCCGTCGAGTCCAGACCCTGATCGCAGAGAAGTCCGGCAAGCTGATTAGCCTGAGCAGTCCGTGTGTCATCCTCGACGGCGTCACCGCAAGTGGCGAGTACTTGGCGTTCTGTCCGCAAAACGAGTCGATTCTCTGGCGGGAGATCTGGCTCGAGAGAGAATCGCCCGCACCCCGGGACGAGGCGCGAGCTGCGCTACAATGATGTCTTCCAGAGGCCTATTGCATGCAGTTCAGAGAGACCCCGCTCGCCGCCGCCTGGGTGATCGACCCCGCCCCGCACCTCGACGATCGCGGCCGGTTCCTGCGGGCCTGGTGCGCACGGGAGTTCGCGGAGCACGGTGTGTGCTTCTCGCCGGTTCAGGCGAACATGGGGTTCAGCACGCATCGCGGCACGATTCGAGGCATGCACTACCAGGACGCACCTGCCCTCGAGGCCAAACTGGTGCGGTGCACAAAAGGAGCCATCTTCGACGTGTTGATCGACCTCAGACCCGAGTCCGCGTCCTTCCGGAGATGGTTCGGGGTGGAGTTGAGTGCTGAGAATGGCCGGATGCTGTACGTGCCAGACCGCTGTGCGCATGGCTACCAGACGCTGGAGGAGTGCACGGAAATCTACTACATGGCCTCGGAGTGCTTCTCTCCAGGATCGGTTCGTGGAGTCCGTTTCGACGACCCGGCGTTCGACATTCGGTGGCCGTTGGCCGCAACCGCGGTGTCGGAGCAGGATCGGAACTGGCCGCTCGTCGGCCGGTGATGAGCGTGGCACGACGTGATGATTGATGTAGCGCTTCGCGAGCGGGAAGCCGGCGGACACCCCATTCGTGTCGGGATGGTCGGGGCGGGTGCCACGGGTCGCGCGATCGCCCTGCAGTTGGGAACGCCAGTGCCGGGAATTCGACTCGTGGCGATCGCGAACCGGACGGCGTCGCACGGCCAGCGGGCACTCCAGGAGGCGGGGCTGGCTGAATGGGTTCGCGCGGAGTCTGCGGGGCGGGCGGAGGCGGCAATCGCCCGCGGACTCCGAGTCCTGACCGAGGACACGTCGGTGCTGACCGCGTGCGATGCCATCGACCTGATTGTGGAGGTGACGGGTACGGTCGAGACGGCAGCCCACACGACGCTCGCGGCTCTCGCCGGGGGCAAGCATGTCGTGGCTGTGAACGCGGAACTGGATTCGTTGCTCGGCCCGATTCTGAAGGCACGCGCAGACCAGGCCGGCGTCGTGTTCACGAACACCGACGGGGATGAGCCTGGGGTGGCCATGACCCTATTTCGCTATCTTCGGACGCTTGGGCTCCGTCCCGTGGCCGCTGGCAACCTCAAGGGCATCCTGGACTACTATCGAACTCCCGAGACGCAGCGTGCGTTTGCCGAGAAGTACGACCAGGACGCCAGGAAGGTCACGTCCTTCGCAGACGCCACCAAGTTGTCCATGGAGGCGACGGTTCTCGCGAATGCGACGGGGTTTCACGTTGGCCGGCGTGGCATGTATGGCCCTGCCTGCGGCGATGTCAAGGAGATGGCTTCCCTGTTACCCGCTTCACAGATGCTCGATACGGGCCTTGTCGACTTCGCCCTTGGTGCGGCACCACACACCGGAGCATTCGTCATTGTTCACGAGGA
>Ga0315273_10005149_pt1 | contig 16140 bp, 26 predicted proteins | sample YL17G02_0_MG_FD_205753 | JGI IMG/M metagenome (GOLD analysis project Ga0315273, IMG submission 205753) | Sediment microbial communities from Yellowstone Lake, YNP, Wyoming, USA - YL17G02_0 | ecosystem: Environmental > Aquatic > Freshwater > Lake > Sediment | place: USA: Wyoming | collected... | reverse complement strand
CTGGTGGAGGGGGTGCTGGTGGGCCTGGAATGTCCCATGATACCAAAGCTGGTGGACTTGGCAGAATATCTACCATAAGTGGGACAGTCGTTTTATATGCAGGTGGTGGTTCGGGTTCTTCCCATAATTCAAGCAGTCATGGAGCACACGAGGGTGGAGGTGGTGGTGGTAATAACACAAACCCCAATAGGCAGGCAGGAACTGCCGGGACTGCAAACACAGGTGGAGGTGGTGGATCAGGTGGAGACGGTGGTTCAGGAATTGTTATTATTCGTTATCGAATATAAGAGGTAACATGAGTGACGGAACAGAAGTAAAAACAAAGCAGCAACAAGCATTGGTAAATGCAGACCTTCCAAATCCAATTGCAATGAAGGTATCGTCCACGCTGACTCTGGCTTCAGATGCAGTGACTGTGACCAAGAACTACCACTTGATTGCGGCGCAGTCTGGTACAGCGGATGACCTGGTAACACTCAACGGTGGCACAGCATATCAAATGCTTGTTATCCAAGCAGATGCAGGGGACACAATCACCGTTAAGCATGGGACTGGCAACATCTATTTGAATGGTGCAGCGGACTTTAGCTTATCGGGTGATAAGACATTAGTACTGTTCTATGATGGGACAAACTGGAGTGATGCAGGTGCTGGAGGTGGTGGGGCATCAGATCACGCGTTACTGGATAATCTGAACAGCGCCAACTACACACACTTAACCGCTGCCAACCATACCGATCTTACAGATGGTGGAACGACAACGCTGCACTCACATCCAGGCGGTGGAGGTGGTAGTGGGCCTTCAGTTGTAACTTTAAATATAGATGGTGCTTTGGCAATTGATGAAAATGTTGGTGCATATGTTGTTACAGGTTCTGGAGAAATAAGTTATTGTTATATTTATTGTACAGATCCTGGGACTGCTAGAAGTACTATTATTGATGTTAATATAATTAATAGTGGGATATCATCAACTATATTTACTACTTCTGGAAATAGACCTACTTTAGATTATGATGATATAGATAAAATGGCTAAATCAGGTATTCCAGATATTGTTACAATTGTAGAAGGAAATATAATAACATTTGATATTGATGATGTAGCTATTGGAGCAGAAGATTTATCTATAGGATTAGTGGTAAATTGGTCATCTGTAGGAAATCTAATATCTAATGATACGATATGGGATGCTAAAGGAGATTTAGCGGTTGGGACAGGCGTAAATACTGCTGCAAAATTAACCGTAGGTGCAAACGGAAAAGTATTGATGGCTGCCAGCGGAGAAGCAACCGGCCTAAAGTGGGATACGCCTGCCGGTGGCGGAGATTTTGTTGGACCGGCTGGGGCTACAAACGGCAATCTGGTCGTTTTTGATGGAGTAACCGGTAAACTTGGCAAGGATGGTGGGGCAATTCCTGCAAGTGGAGCAACTTCACACGAACAGGGTAACATGGTTAATGGAAAAATTGTTGTTTCTGTCGCATCAAACAATCTTACGGTGGCTTTGAAAAATTTAGCTGGTAATGATCCATCTGCGGGCGATCCTGTTTTAGTGCGCATTGGCGATGTCATCAGAACTTTAACTGCCGCTCTTTCGGTCACCAAAAACTCTGGAACAAATTGGTGTAATGCCGGAAGCGCAGAACTTGCCACCAAAGAAATAGATTATTTTGTTTATCTTGGTTACAACGCAACCGATGGAGTAGTGATCGGGTTTTCAAGAATACCTGGTGGAACTGAATACGATAGCTTCTCCACAACAACAACAAATGAGAAGTTCTGTGCAATATCAACCATAACAACCGCCGCCGCTGGTGACGATTATGTGAATATAGGCAGGTTTGCAGCCACACTAAGTGCAGGAGCCGGATATACCTGGACGGTTCCAACATTCACGAATAAAAACTTGATTCAACGTCCAATGTTTGAGTCAAGATGGTTGGATTGGCAACCCGTTTATTCGGCTTCTGGTTCCATGACATATACGGGCGTTACAACAACCAGGGCAAAATATAAAATCCGTTATGACGATGTCGCAATAAATCTTTATACTTCTGGAACTACTGGAGGCACTGCGTCAAATGCAATTTATGCTACACCGCCATTTACTCCGGCACTGGCAGTAAATTGGGCAACAAAACTGTATTACAACGGTTTAGGCAACTGGCAAATAGGAATTGGCTCATTTGAAACTACTCCTATGATTGTCGTGACAAGATCGGATAGTACCCAAAATTTTGCAACCACAACAGATGCCCGAATGGCTGTCAATAATCTCTTTGCAATTTAAAAATAGGAAAAAAATATATGATTACAAATGATAAGCAGGTTGGAAAACCAGGTAAACTATATACAAATACTAAATTAGCGATAGAAGCTATTACTGGTGTAGTAGAAGGTTCTATAGCTTATGCTGTAGATACTGATTTGCAGGGCACTTATACTGGCGCAGCGTGGGTATGGGGTGCTACACTCCATGACCAGAATGCTTGGGCGGCGAAGGGTGACCTGATCGTAGGCACGGGGGTGGACACGGCAGCGATATTGACGGTTGGAGGCAACGGAGAAATGCCCTACGCGGATTCGACGCAGGCGACGGGGATACGATGGGACGCGGCGCCAGCAGGGGGTGGTGATGTTGCTACTGACGCCATTTGGGATGCTAAAGGCGACCTTGCAGTTGGAACCGGAGCGAACACTGCCAGTAAATTGACGATAGGGGATAATGGAACAATGCCAATTGCTGCATCGGGAGAGACAACCGGAATCAAATGGGATATGCCATTCTTTCCATGCAATGGACGGCTGACGCTGACCACCGTCACGCCAGTGACAACTGCCGATGTGACAGCGGCAACTACGGTATATTTCACGCCATACCTAGGTGACTATATAGCTTTATATGATGGGTCGAACTGGGTAATCAGGAATTTCACCGAGATTCATATTGACTTGACCGAAACCCAGAACGGTACGACTACGAACGGGAACAAAGTTATCACAGGTCTTACAGACACATCTCAATTAATTGTAGGGATGCTGGCTACGGGTACGGGAATTGGTGCAGCTCCAAATGCCATTGCATCTATTGACAGTCCGACGCAGGTTACATTATCGGTAAATTCCACGGCATCAGCGACGGTGGCGGTAACGTTCAAGGCGGTTGTAAGTTTGCCGCATGATATATTCGCATTTGACAATGCGGGAACTGTAAAACTGGAGATGGTCGCCTGGACAAATACCACGACCAGGGCAACAGCACTCGCTTTTCAGAATGGGGTGTATGTAAAGAACGGGGCGACTACACGGCGATATTTGGGTACGATTTGCACAACGACAACGGGGGGACAGACAGAGGATAGTTTGACTAGCCGATTTGTTTGGAATTACTATAATTCCCAAATAAGAAGAATCAAAAAAACTGGATCAGCTAGTTATCCGTATACTACTGGAACTTGGAGACAGGGTAATAATACGGCAGCTAATAAAATTGAGGTAGTTATTGGGGTAGTGAAAGATGTTCTATGCTTGGAAAATTATTATGGTGCAATAAATATACAAAATGGAATTGGTATTAATGTAACAAATGCCAATAATGCTGACACCCAAGGAATAAATCAGTCTACTACTTTGTATGCAAGTATTGTAGCTAGGCTCAATCATTATCCGGCATTGGGTTATACCTATTATGCTATGACAGAATATGGCGCAAGTTCTGGAGCTATTAATACTACATTCTTTACCGGAGAGTTGATAGGGTAAAAAGGAAAAATGTATTATGATAAATGGTAAATTACTAATCGAAGGCCTTTTGCTAGTTTATATAATTGTTCTTTTTCCGGCTTCATTCGCCGTTGATTTTCGTATTGACTGATCGTTTGCCGGGTCATCCCGCATCTACGCGCTAACTCGGCCTGAGTCCAGCCCTTCTTCTTTCTCTTTTTTAATAACCATTCTGAAAAATATTCTTTGTCCATACTGTTGACATTTTGTCACGTAGTTCGTAAACAGTGGTTTTCAATTTGGAAACACTATTGACAAAGTGTTTACATTTTGTTATTATGTACTCGATTGTTTACTATATAACGTCAGTGCGTTGCTAAGGATATTGAATGGCTGAAGAATACACAGTGGTAAGAATTACAAAGACATCACAAGAGCGGCTCCGCATATTGGCGGAAATCCAGAAACGATCGATGAGCAACGAGGTTGAGTGGTTGATCGAGCGTGAGTGGCTGAGCCTGAACGGTGTTTCTGAAGACGAGGAAGTCTCGCCAACCAATAGTTAACGTGCATTCTCAATAGAGAATAGCACGTTTTTTTATTCTATCGATTTTTCTCGGAGGGAAAAATGATATTTCATGAACTTGTCGAACTGGATACGTACTACGAGGTGCGCAAGGCTGCACCCCAGGTGCCGGTGCTGCCAGTGCAAACTGCGCAGATGGCGCTGATTGTGATGGACAGGTTAACTGTTCCCGAGCTGCAGCGCCTGGATGCGGTCCTGAACCCGTATTGGCGAACCAATTATGAATACATCCGCCAGCAAATGCCTGTTGAAGTTTCAAGCCACGAATTAGGCGCAGTGCTGCGGGGGATGGGTCTGGCGAGCCATCGCTATGGGTCCGGCTATACCGTCGTCTGGAATCAGGCGCAGATGGATATCCTGTTGAAGCGGTTTGGGCTGGCAGATAACGAGCTCGACGGTAGAGACAGGATGTATGAAATTCTCAATCAAAGAGCTGAATACCAGGGGGTGGTGGTGGGGATGGTGGAATCATGAACATTGCAGATTATTGGATAACTGCCTTTATTACCGCGGGGATATGTTCAGTAACCTATTTTGCAGCCGCGGGCTTGTCGATCATCGTTTTTACTTGTTGGATGAGATCCCGTTGAAATGGAGGCTGAAATGACAGAGCAGATGGATGCTACCAGGGTGCTTTGGATTTCGTTGAACCACAATCCCTCGCCCAGCTTGATCCTGGCTGCCAGGTATCTGGTTACGGAAGTAGATAAGTCGTTGTTGCCTGCCTGGGTATTCGAGCTGGCTGAAGGGAAGCTGAATGACTGGCCAGCAACGTACGAAAAACTGATGGCTAAGTATCATAGGAATCATTTCAAGAAATCAGAGGTGCAGCCATGCCAACCTGGTTGATTATCGTGATCATTATTGTTGCGTATGCCGCTTTGGCGTGGGATGCAGGCGATATTTACAGGCGCCATTAGGTTCATGGGTTCGTCCTGCCTTGGGCGAGGCAGGCATACTCTTCTCTCCTTTGGACAGGGACGCTGGTTTCTCACTCATTCCAGCGTCCCTCAAAGGATCTTCGACCAGTAATTTGCTGGAGGGCAAAATGATAGCAAATAAGACCAAAATCAATCTCGAAATGTCGGTAGGGGTTTCCTGGGAAGATGAATTCAAGGCGCACCTGGTGCAGCGCGGCTGCGGGCCGAAGACGGTTGCAGCCTACAGCCAGGATGTGCGCCGCTTTGCGGCCTGGTTTGAAAAGGAGAACGGACAGGCATTCGCGCCCGAGCTGGTGACGGCGGTGGATTTGCGCGGGTATCGAGCCTGGGCAGTGGAGGGACGCAACCTCAAACCGTCGAGTTGGAACCGCAGACGCCAGGCGCTGCTCACCTTCTGCACCTGGCTGCGGAAGAACGGGATCTTAACCTACGATCCATTCCAGGGGGTGGAGCGTTACGAGGAGGAGGAGCTGCCGCCCCACTGGCTGGAGCGCAGCGAGGCTGCGAAATTCCTGCGCCAGGTGGAGCTGGAGGTCAACGGCGCAAAGACTGAGCACTGGACGCGGCAGGCGTTGCGTGACCAGGCGATCATCGCCTTGATGGTCTTTGCCGGGATGCGCGAGGGCGAAGTGGTGGACTTGAACCTGGGGGACATTGAGCTGGGCGAGCGCTCGGGCAGGGCGGTGATCTGGCTTGGAAAGGGGGGAAAGAAGCGGGAGATCCCGCTGGGCAGGGAAGCCCGCAATGCGCTGCGGGCGTGGATCAAAGAGCGCGGCGATGCGGCAGGGGCGCTGTTTGACGGCAAGAACAGCATGAGGATCAGCACGCGCCTGATCCAGCGCCGGGTGGCGGAGATCGGAAGAAAGGCGGGGGTTGAGGTGACGCCGCACATGCTGCGGCATACGTTTGCCAAGCGATTGGTGGATGGGAATAAGCCGCTGACGGTAGTGGCGAAGCTGTTGGGGCATAAGCGCCTGGATACGACGGCGCGCTATGTGAAGCCAGGTTGGCATGACCTGGAATTGGCTGTGGAGTAGTGGAGGTAGAGGATGGCTAAGACTCGCGGAGAGGTTCAGGCATTGAAGGATAACTGGGAAGGGGACCCGTGTTGGGATATCTGGGAAACGGAAGGCTTCGAGGAGTATGAGGCTGAGCTGAGGCTATTCCAGGAGAAGCGGGAAGTGGAATGGCGGGAACTCCGTCAAAAGGAATTGCTGGCCACGGCTAATGCCCTTGTGGGGGTGCCTGGGAATGTTCTCCTGGCTGATTACGTCTTGAAGCTGGAGAGCAGGATTGATCGTCTTGTGGACAGGATTGAAGCGCACACTACCATCGAAGAGTCAGTGAGGTTATGGAAATGAGAGAAACATTTATTGAAAGAGGATTTTCATTGTCCAATGAAATGTTGATCAATACGATTAATTCTATATTGGATGAATATCGGAGACAAGATTTCAGGCTGTCTCTTCGTCAGCTCTATTACCAATTGGTTGCCAGAGACTTTATTGCAAACACGCAGCGTTCATACAAAAACACTGGCAATTTGGTCTCAAATGCACGCTTGGCGGGATTGATTGATTGGGACATGATTGAGGATCGAAATAGGGAAACTAATTCTCCGTCGCATTGGAACAGTCCCGCGGAAATTGTGAGAGTGGCTGCCAGCTCGTTCCGTATAGATAAATGGTTCAACCAGGAATATCACATTGAGGTGATGGTTGAGAAGGATGCACTTAGCGGGGTGTTGGACCCAATCTGCCACGAATTAGATATCAGCATTACCGCAAACAAAGGCTATTGTTCGAGCTCAACCATGTATGAAATCGGGAAGAGACTCTATCGGAAATCGTTCGGAGAAAAGAAGGCGATTTGCGTAATCTATTTGGGGGATCACGATCCATCTGGGATCGACATGACACGAGATGTGCAAGATAGATTGGGCATGTACTCCTATATAAGAAATATTGAGGTAATTCGAGTCGCCCTTAATTGGGATCAGATTGAACAATGGAGACCACCGGAGAATCCAGCAAAGGAGACTGATTCACGTTATTCCTCGTACCTGGAGAAATTTGGGGATTCGTCCTGGGAACTTGATGCTGTTGAACCATCTCAATTATCAGAACTGGTTCAAAGCATTGTTTTGGAAAGACGAGATGAGCTGGCCTGGCAAGAGGCAATTGATAAGGAAGACGATATGCGGCGTGATCTCAATGCGTTTGCTGAAACTTACGGAGGCAATGAATGACCTGGACATCACAGATCGCACTGACTGCACTGGTTGTGACATTATTCGAGATGGTGCTGCATTGGTTCCCGTGGCGGCTGGCGCTGCGCAAGGATCTGCCCAGGTTATGGTCATACTCCCTGGGGGTATTGGGCATGGTCGTCCCCCTGTCCATTCTGCTACTGCTATGGATCAAAGAATACGAACAGGCTGGGTATCCAATCCCAGGCGGGCAAGATGCGGCGCTGATCAAGGCGTTGGTTGCGCTGTGGGCTGTAGTGCTGGCAGCCGGGGGTGGAGTGGCATTGGGGTACGCTGTGGATTGGGTGGTGGGGAAGGTCACACTGGCACATGAACTTGGAGAACTCCTGGAGTTGAAACAAGATGCGGGATAAGGGCAGGCTCAGTTTTACCCAGGAGGAGCGGCAGGATGTGATAGAGCATCCGCTGTTTGCTTTGGGTGGTTGTTGCGCATGGAAGAAGTGAGCCTGCGCATCCGCCAGGCGCAGCAGCGCACCGGGCTGGTAGTGGACGTGCTGGCCCCGGCAGAACTGCGCCTGGCGGAAATGAGAAGCGCGGCATTGCGCATTCAACGGATGCTTGCCAATGATTGGCAGGATGGGATGGAGAGGAAATGGAAATGAACGCAACTATCGGGAATGGTTACGTGAAATATATGGATGGGATTCGCAAGTGGTACAAGGCTGAACTTGATCGTGCATTCGGCAGGATCAGGGTATCCAGGCGCAGGTTTGTGCGGGCCAGTGAGGCGCAGGAGTACAGGGTGCGCGTGCTGGTGCGCCTGGCAAGGCTGAGGATGCAAGGCTAGACTGAACAGTATGGCCATTGATCGCTGGTTGCGACGGTCCCTCCCCGTCGTTGCCAGCAGTCAGTGACCAGGCAGACAGGCGCAACTACGTTGGTAACAGTAGTAGTTGAATTCGCAATTTACTTGCGTAGGGCCCCCCGGGCAGGCGCCCGTGTAGAAAAGGTCGGGCGGGTGTCACATAATACGCATTATGCGACACAATCACCCGGTTTTGATGCGGATCAAGGCACTTATAAGCCTTGTAACGATTGTTTATTTGTCGCATAACCCGTCGATGGGTGGGAGGGGCAGGTTTCAAAAAATATTCGAGGGACCCCCTGCCTTAGCGCGGCAGAAAAATATAGCAGTTTGAGAGAAAAGGCCTTATGACTGACGATATCATCGAGAAAATTAAATCTTCCAATCCCATCGAAGAGGTGATCGAGGAGTGCGGTTTCAAGTTTGATCACAACACTGGGATCACACGCCGAGTTGCGCATACCGGTGGGCTGGTCGTTTTCATGCGGACGCAGACCTTCATGTGGGGTGACCGCAAGGGGGACGTGATCGATTTCATCCAGCAGGAAAAGAATATGGATTTCAAGGGGGCGGTTGAGTTCCTGGCTGACCGGGCCAGGATCGAACGCCCGAAATGGAGCAGGACCGATGAGATCAAATCCAAGACGAGCAAATCGCTGAGCCTGGTGTTTGGGATCGCGCTGGACTTGTTCCAGAAGTGGCTCCAGGAAGACGCCGAGGCGCTGGCATACGTGCACGGGCGGGGCTGGCTGGATGAAACCATTTGGTTGGAAACTACCGCTGCTAATGCTCTTAAACCAGGGGCCAAAATTTGCGATGCAACCCGGGAGGCGGCGGAGAAGGCAAAGGATAACCCGGAACGGGTGATCGCCCGTGGGGTTGGGATTGGGTTCAGCGGAAGGCATACGCCTGAGCAGGTCAAAGAGATGCGCGCCGAATTTTCGATGTGGGAAATCGACCCGGAATCTCCTGCTGCGGTTTCGATTTTGGGGTTCCAGGGGCACGTGGCGCCGTGGCTGACCAGGCACAATATTGCCCCTACCGGGTTGGAGGAATGGATTCGCAAGGGGAAAATCCATGGGATGATGAGCACGCCTGGCGTGATCTATCCGCACCATTGGAACGGCACCGGCAAGGTTATCTATTTGACCAGGCGCAATCTGCCGGGGCATGATCACATTGGGGATAAGGAATGGAAGAGCTTCAATCCACAGAGTTTATTCGTCGGGGAACGCCAGGCGTTTTTTAATCACGTCTATTTTTCCAAGAGCAACGAAATAGTAGTTGTCGAAGGCCAGCCGGATGCGATCACTTACGGGCAATGGGGGATCCCGGCGGTGGCGCTGTGCGGCACCGGTCTGAATACACTGGCCAAGCTGCTCTGTGAACGGCATCGCACGATCTACCTGGCGCTGGACACGGATGAAGTGGGCAGCGAGAAAATATTAGGGAAGGACCACACTTACCCGGTAGCAGAGATTTTGGGGGGAATGAGCCGGATCGGGATCAAGTTTGGTGAGAGCAAGGACGCCAACGATTGGCTGAAGGCGATGATTGAGGAAGGAGTGACCCACGCCGAGCAGATCAGGAAGATGCGGGCAAACCTGGATGCGAGCGAGCTGGTTGCGCTGTACCTGGCCAGGGAGGCTGGCTGCGCAGCGGGCGACCGCAAGATTGATCTGCTTAAGCGGGCGAAGAAATTTATTAAGCAGGTAGATAAAGACGTTATGGTCCACCGGCGGATCGAGTTCGCCAAGGCGCTTTACCCAGATATGCCCTCGCCGGTGCGGGAGCTGCAGGCGTTTCTGAAGGAGGATAAGGGCGGCAAGGACGAAGATGATCAACTGGAGATCGTGGAGACCTTTGGGGAGTGGCTGCCCAACCAGGATGACGAGAAGATGGGCTGGTTGCTGGATTACCTGTATAACCCGCTGGAAAAAAGAGCATGGCTGGCGTACCGCAACCCGAGCGGCGAGGTGGGGAAGGCGCCGCATCTGGACATCGACGGCAGGCGCTACGTCCCGAAGCTGGACGAGAACATCCGCCTGGGGATCGTGATGATGCCCGGCGACCTGGGGCCGCTGAAGAGCACGACCGAGCTGCTGAATATACATGAGGACTTCCACCGGCGGACGTTCTTGCTGGACAGCCCGCTCAATTACAAAATCGCCTCGTTTTACAGCTTGTTTACCTGGGTCCATGACTGCTTCAACGAGCTGCCCTACCTGAGAGCTCGCGGCGACAAGGACACCGGGAAATCGGCGATCATGCTGAGGCTGGGTTATATCTGCTACCGGCTGGCCAGGTCCACCGGGATCAGCTCCACGGCAAGCCTAAAATACGCTACTCACACCTACCATGCGACCGTGTTTTTGGATGAGATGGACGTGTCCGACCAGTTCGATGAGCGCATCGTGATGTTGAATATTGGGGCGATGAAAGACCAGGCGTTTGTGTGGAAAATGGAGCCGGTCAAGACTGCGGATGGGGTAACCGTGTTCGAACCGACCGTGAGCAACGTCTACGGGCCGAAGTTGATCACCATGTACGGCAGCTTCAGCGACCCGGCGACCGAATCCCGCTGCCTGACCTTCAATGTCTATGAGAAGGAAATCGCCGAGCTGCGCAAGAAGAAGATCCCGAGGCGGATGAACGACGCCCTGAGCGCCGAGGCGGCCAGCATCCGCAACATGGATATCACCTGGCGGATGCACAACTGGCAGCCCAGCATGGAAATACCCGAATCGCTGGAAGACGAGTATGTGTCCACCCGGATCAACCAGGTGACCCTGCCGATCAAGTATCTGGTGAAAGATGATGACCAGGCGCTGGCCGACGTGACCACCGTGGTGCGGGCGATCTACGAAGAGCAGGTGAGCGACCGGGCTGCGAGCTTCGAGGCGCGGATTTTGGAGGCAATCCTGGCCGTGCGGGACGATGTGCGGTTCGCCATGCTGGATTTTGTCAAGGAAGCGCACACGGCTGAATACGGTCAGGCGAAATATATTCGCTACCCAGACTTAGCCAAGGCCAGCAACCATCTGATGGACGAAATGAACACCGGCAAGGAAAAGGATCCCAAGATTTTGGGGGATGAATTTCACGATGATAAGGAAGACGAAGACGATGAAGAAAAGGACCAGCCAAAGAAAAAGAAGAAGAAAGGCCCGCGGGGCATCTCGTCCAAGACGATTGGGGATGTGGTGCGTAAGAACCTGAGACTGCCAGTGCAGCGCATGGGCAGCGGGTACGTGGTGATCATCGCCTCGTCGATCCAGCCCGAAGCGGCTGAGGAACGGCTGGAAGTGCTCAAGATCAAATATGGCCTGAGCCTGTTGAAGCAGACGAATGCGGCTCCTTCTGTGGCACAACCGGTGATGGAGAACCAGGTGCCGCCGACCTACGTGAACAATGCTGATTTGGACAACTGGGAAGCGTGAGGAAATATCCAATGTACTCAATGCACATGAATGAACCACTTTGGGGGGTTTGGGAAATAAATTTGTTTTGTAGCCGGAATCAGGCCAAAGGGCGCTTACAAAACAAATTTACTTCTATAAATAGTGGCTTTTTAAGTACATTCAGGTACATTGGGTTCATTGGGGCCCCTTACTCCCTATTAATTAAACTTATTAATGTACTGAATGTACTTGGATGTAGTAAGTGTGCAATATCGCAACTTTTGCTATGGGGGATTTTTGAGGGTTTTGGCAGATTCTTAATGTACTTGCGTTCTACATCCAAGTACATTAAATCGGATGTATTTTGGGTGAATTGGGGTGCGCTATGACAAGCAAGTGGGTGAAGAAGTATATTTTGAGGCTGTGCATCGACTGTGATGAGGAATACGAGGTGCTGAGCACGGCGGTGAGCAAGAGCCAGCGCTGCAAGGCGTGCGCCAAGGTGCGCGATCGCCAACGGGAAGCTGAGTATTGCGAAAGGAAGAGGGAGGCAACTGCGCAGCGCGGCCCATCGACGCACAAATTTGACGCGCCGTATTTGATGGTGAAGGACCCGGATCAGTCCTGGGGTTTCCGCACCCGGTTATGCTGGGTGGAGATCCGCTATCTGTTGATGGGCGGTTACCTGGCGGAGGGGACGGTGTTCTTCCATGAAAAGAAAAAGATTGAGTTTGTAGTAGGTAGAGTTAATGGCGCCTTTGCGCTTATCCCCAGCTTTTCTCCATGTAGGGAGAAGGAAGAAATAATGCCTTGTTACGGCAGGTAACAAGGGAAGGCGACACGGAATGAGCGATATAGGTATGTTAAGACGTGAGATAAAAAAAGCTTACCACAGGCTCGTACACTGCGGCGGGTGGCGGGCGGTGGGGGCTGAGTATGGTATCTCGGGGGGGATGGCGTTCAGGATGGCGGAGCAGGGTTATGAGCCAAAGGGTGCGCGTAACCGGCTGATATTGGGGCTGCCTGCTTTTGCACCAGCGCCGCTTTGTTCGATCTGCGGGGTGGTGCATCTCAAAAAATGTGCGGTTGCTCGGAAATCCCGGAAGCCTGCGCAGCTGCGGAGGAGTGGAGGATTGTGGGATTGGCCGGTGAAGCGCCTGCGGTGGGCGCTGGAAAATAGAGAGGAGTTTACTGATGGCTGAAGAAGTTGGATTCTGCAAGAAGTGTGGGACGGTCACCGAGGTGGCGGTGCTGCCTCAGGACCGGCTGCAGGAGCGGGTGGTGGCTGCGGTTGAGAAGCGTGGGTATATGAAGGGTTGGACTGCGGGGCAGTTCCTGGCAAGACAGGCGGCGAAGCTGATGGAGGAGTTGGGTGAGCTGGCTGCGGATATGCGGGGGGTGCTGCCGGTGGAGCTGCATAGCCGCATGCAGGATGCCGCTGACAGCGGGCGCTTTCACTTCGACACGGGGTACTGGCATGATGGGATTTGGGACACTGACCAGTTGGAACGGATCTGGAAGGAATTGGTCGACATGCAGGTGGTGCTGGCCTGTGCGGCGGGTGCGCTGGAGAAGGTGGGCAGACCGGGGTGTGACCTGATGCAGGGGGCGGTAGAGAAGGCTGAGAAGGATGTGGAGAGGGGGGTGCGGTGAGCGATCTTGTTGTACGGGATGATGTGAGCCGGTTTGGGCTCCGCCGCAGGCATTTTGTGAATGTATTGCTGCCGGTGGACCGGGATCTGGCCCTGGCGGAGATCAGCGGAGAAGGGGTGGATATTAAGGCAATCATTGAGTATGAAGATCTTGAAACTCATGTGCAACATCTGCGGATTTATTGGACGAAAACGGAGGCATGACCATGCACGCGTATGCGGTGGTAGTGACGATTGGGAAGGACGATCTGGAGCAGGCGGTTGCCAGGGCGGCGCTGCTGCACAAGCGGCGGCTTGGATTTGCGGCGAACCTGGCGCTGGTGCCTGGATCGGGCACGTCAGAAATGGTTTCGGGGATGCGCGTGCAGTATCACGCGTGGATCCAGCCGGGATGCGTGGGAGTGACCGCCGCTGCCCAGGCAGAACTGGAGGGTGCGGCATGAAACCCGGGGAATGGATGATCGTTTCAGTTTTGATGGTGGTGCTCGGAATCCTGACCGGGATGATATTGACCAGGTTGGTGAGGTGAGGAATGGATGACCAGGTGAAGCAATGGAAGTGCAGCCATGGGCATGTGCTGGGGATCGTGATGCGGAATGGGAGTAGGATCCGGCAATTGACGTTGTTCCGCCAGGCGATCCGGGAAGGGGACATGGTGGATGTGGATGTGATCGCCGTGATCGAGGGGTACGTGGCGGATGTGAGATGCTCGGTGTGCGGGCGGGTGCGGACCTGGGTGCCGGGGGAGGAGGCGCTGAAGAGGTTGATGGAGTCGATTGGGAGGTTGAGAAAAGAGGTGAGTGATGGGTGATACGAAAATTGAATGGGCGACGAAGGTTTGGAACCCGGTGAGTGGGTGTACGAAGGTCAGTGAGGGATGCAGGAATTGCTATGCGGAGCGGTACGCCAAGCGGTTTTGGCGGGATCGGAAATTTACGGATGTGCAATTTCATGAAGATCGATTGGATCAGCCACTGCATTGGAAGAAGCCGCAGAGGATCTTTGTAAATTCGATGAGTGATTTGTTTCATCCTGATGTTCCAATCAAGATTATTGCGGCAGTTTGGTCCAGGATGTTGTATGCGAATCATCATACGTATATTGTCTTGACAAAAAGACCAGATAGGATGTCGGAAATTGTTCCTCAGTTATTTGCTGAATGGCCTTCCGGAAAACCGACCATATTTGAAAATATCTGGCTGGGTGTGTCAGTCGAGAATCAAAAAACAGCCGATGAGCGGATACCACTTTTGCTGGATACTCCAGCATTGGTAAGATTTGTAAGCTATGAGCCTGCTTTAGGCCCGGTGGAATTCGAGAGGGGTAGGTTTTGGCTAACAATTCCAGGACCGCACTTGGATTGGGTAATTATGGGCGGAGAGAGCGGGCCGAATGCACGAGCGATGCATCCAGATTGGGCAAGGTCGGTGCGGGATCAGTGCCAGGCGGCGGGTGTGCCGTTTTTCTTCAAGCAGTGGGGAGAATGGATGCCGGTTGAAATTGGTACTGGATGGCGCATTAAAAGGAGTTATCCGCGGCGTGAAATAATGTGGATAGACGCGGGGACGACTTCGCTAAATGTCGGGAAAAAATTGGCTGGCAGATTGCTGGATGGTAGGGAATGGGATGAGTTTCCGGGAGGAACTAAGTAATGAGTGAGCTGACCATTGAGCAACTCCTGGGAGGATGAATTTGAGAGGATAAAAAAGGTGGTGTAGGGTGGACGTGGTATAATTTTGGTGCAAATCGCCGGGCGCCCCCCTCGCCTGGCGATTTGCTTTTAAGGGGACATACTGGTCGGGCGGTGTTTTGGTTTAAGTTAAGGGCGTGGGTAATTATTTTTTAGGGCGACCACCCAGGCGGCCATTAGCGGCGCTGGACGCGGATTTTCGGGATGATTTGATGCTACCCAGGGCGGCGGCGGCCTTACTGCGAATATTCTTTAATGCTTTTGCAAAAGTTGAATCGGGGCCATGCTCTTCGGCCAATTCTTTAATTTGAAATGGAGGTAGGTACATTTCTGGATTTTCGCATGCTGGGCAATCTCCATCCATCCTATTATATTCGTGCCCGCAATCCGGGCAATAGACCATATCTATAGCTTTTGTGCTCATTTTATTCTCCTTTTTCTCTCGCTTCTTTAATTCTTGATGCTAAATTTATTTGATCGGCCATAAACTCGGCGACGATAACTCTCTGCTTATCGCTCATGGTATAAGTGTTTTTTCCAAAGTGCTCAACATTCGTACCGAGTTGGGTAATAATTGTTTCGGCTAATGTTAGCCCCCGTCCAGATGCTCCCCATTTTCCTAAGTAATCCAGGACTGCCTGAATGGCAATATATTGGCTTATTCCATTGGTGGTAGTCGTTAATAATTTACCAATTTCTTCTGCATTTTTTCCCCAAAACATCTGTCCGAACTTTTCTTTATTTTTTTTGATTGCCTCATTTGTAGTCATTTCTTATTTCCTTTCTATAATCATTATATACCTAACGTTAGGTTATGTCAATAGCCAATATTGGTATTTGTCGATACTCTAATTTAGGGGGGTTGATGGACATAAGGGAGATTGCTTCGCTACCGCTCGCAATGACAGGGGGGTTATGTAGAGCATATAGGAATAATAGATTATATAACGCCTACATATTAACTTGACATTCGGGGAGATGTATGTTAAAAATTAGGTAATTGAGCAAGCCCGATTAATTGTTCGGGCAAGTGTCGGAGATGAGCGCCCGATGTGCGGAAAAGGCAGGTA
>Ga0315273_10005148_pt1 | contig 16141 bp, 12 predicted proteins | sample YL17G02_0_MG_FD_205753 | JGI IMG/M metagenome (GOLD analysis project Ga0315273, IMG submission 205753) | Sediment microbial communities from Yellowstone Lake, YNP, Wyoming, USA - YL17G02_0 | ecosystem: Environmental > Aquatic > Freshwater > Lake > Sediment | place: USA: Wyoming | collected... | reverse complement strand
CAATGACAGGCTGTTGTGAAAAATTCATCCACCATGTCCGTACTGCTTCAACCTCGCGGCATAGCCAGTAACTCCCCACGGCACAACCAATTATTGGCAGCAAAAAGACAATTTCCTTACACACTTCCATACGGTGACTGATTTTAGCATCCGAACTGGCTGCACTTTCCGCTCCAGCAGATGCGGTGGTTTCCGCCTCCCATTCATAACTTCTTTTAATACAGCCTGTTACCAGCAGCAGTAGCGAAATACCAGTCCCAATCACCGCTCCAATCGCAAGTGAGCCTGCAGCCGCCGATGCAACCGGCAAAAGAGCATAGCCGCGAATTACCGCTGGATTTATTACAAACTGTCCCACCGCCGAACCAGCCAGCCCCGCACCGGTAATAAACCAGCATATCGACAACGGAATAATCCATAGTTCCAAATCAATCGCCGATGCCGCCAACAATGCCGACAGCAAAATTAGCGTCATAAGATAAATAAACCATCCGCCTCCCACAAATGGTGCAACCCCGGCACGCAGGTTTGTTCGGAAAAAAAGAAAAAACGTCCCAGTGAAAAGTAAAGCCGTCAAAAGTTCTATCACAAAATATCGCGGTGAAATCTGGGCCTTGCAATATCGGCACTTGGCTCCTAAAACCAGCCAGGAAATCAGAGGTATGTTATCATAAAAATGAATATGTTTTCCGCAGGCCGGACACGCCGAGGGGGGAAAGACCAGCGATTTATCGCGCGGCAGCCGATAAATAACCACGTTCAGAAAACTTCCCACACAACTGCCGAACGCGAAAATAAACGCATACCAAATCCAATCCGGTACCATCCCAACGCCTCCCTTGCGTTACCGTGAGACTCTATTTATTTCTTTTTACCTTTGCCGACCATAGATGCGACCTTCATAGGCAGGCCGAACAGCCGAATAAATCCGATTGCGTCCGTCGGATTATATTCAGCGCCCATCTTGAAGCTCGCCAAATCCTTCGCGTACAGACTGTTCGGACTTGTCACGCCGGCAGGCGTACATCGTCCCTTGAAAAGTTTCACTTTGACTTCGCCTGTCACATTCCGTTGCGTAACATTAATAAACGCATCGAGCGCCTCACGCAAAGGCGAAAACCACTGCCCATAATAAACCAGCTCCGCGTATTTTATCGCGACCTGCTGTTTATAATGCATCGTCTCACGTTCAAGCGTCAACGTCTCAAGACAATCGTGCGCGACCTTTAATATCGTTCCACCCGGTGTCTCATACACTCCGCGAGACTTCATTCCGACAAGGCGGTTCTCAACCACATCAGCCTGCCCAACCCCGTGCTTGCCGCCGATAGAATTTAACGTCTCAATTATTTTCACTCCATCGGTCCGCTTGCCGTTCACTTTTACCGGCACACCTCGCTCGAATCCGATTGTCACGTAATCCGGTTTGTTTGGTGTCCGTGAAACCGGGTTCGATATCACATATAAACCGTCTTGCGGTTCATTCGCAGGGTCTTCCAAATCCGCGCCCTCGTGGCTTATGTGCCACAAGTTCCTGTCACGCGAATAAATCTTCTTTTTGCTCTGTTCAATCGGAATATTGTGCTTCTTGGCGTAATCAATCGCCGCCTCACGGCTGGTAAGTGTAAATTTCGGGTCTTTCCACGGCGCGACAATCTTCAGCGTCGGGTCAAGCGCCATATACGTCAGCTCGAACCGCACCTGGTCATTGCCCTTGCCCGTCGCCCCGTGCGAAACCGCCGTCGCCCCTTCCGCGTGTGCGACATCTACCTGATACTTCGCGATTAAAGGCCTTGCGATGCTCGTCCCCAGCAGATACCCGTTCTCATACACCGCCCCGGATTTCAGCAATGGCCAAAGATAATCCTCCACAAATTCCTTCCGAAGGTCATTGACAACGCACTTGACCGCACCGCTTTTAAGGGCCTTGCGTTGAATCCCCGAAAGTTCATCGCCCTGGCCTAATTCCGCCGCGAACGCTATAACGTCGTACCCGTACGTCTCCTTCAGCCACGGTAGAATTACGCTCGTATCCAGTCCCCCGCTGTACGCCAACACCACCTTTTCCGCTTTTGCCATTTTTACTCCTCACTACTGGTTAAAAGCCAGATTATACATAGGTAATTGCCTCCTGCCAAATAAAACATAAAAAAACAAAATTTCAGGGAAATCCCTGATAGCATACCCCCTGAGGTTGTGGTATACTTTCCGGTGTAGGGGTTAGGTAACCCAAGGGAAAAAGTTAAAATTTCTTTATACCTTTTGAAAGGGGGCAAAATTATGCCGACTGAAGCACAACTAAGCAGCGAAATGGAAAAACTCAAACAGGATTTTGGGAAACTTCAGAGCGACCTTGCATCAGTTATGCGTACGCTCGGGGCCCAGGGCAAGCAGAAGATGCAGGCCGCCTATGAAAGCGCTTGTGGTTACAGTAAAGATGCACTCGAAACGGGCAGAAAAACGATTGAGGAAAGACCTCTGACGGCCGTACTGGTAGCGTTCATTACCGGCGTGCTTATCGCAAAACTCCTGGACAGGAAATAAACCTATGGGATTTTTGGCGGACATTATACGCAGCGTAGCAGGTATGATATCGCAGGCAGTTGAACTCGAGCTTAAATCGCTGTGCAAAATAATCCAGGGCCTGTGCCATTGTGTGGCATGGATGGTATTCGCGGTGCTGCTGATGCTGCTCGGTGCCGTATTTGCCGTCTGGGGCGTATGCTCCCTGCTCGAACCATTAGTAGGGCGCGGTCTGGCGGCAATTATCGTTGGTGTCATTGTGATTATGACGGGCTTTGTCATAATTTGCGCAGCAAACGCCTGCCACCATAAATAACCGCAGCGAATCTTTCTGCGAACTGCCAACGGTTTGTAACAAACACAGCAGCCCCCTGCTGGTGCCATGTCTGCGCATGTCCTGCGTCGCGCGTACCGCGTACTGCGAGCCTGTCATTCCTGCGCAGGCAGGAATCCATTCTTCTCTGCGAACAACGAACCAAGAACTATGAACTATACAATTTTTTCCTTGTTTTGGCGGCTGGGGCGAGTTATTCTTTATTGCGAGCCTCGCCGATTTTTGGCGAGCGCGGCAATCTAATTTCGTCGTGCGGGATTTAAGGTAAAGGGAGAATCTTATGAAACGGATATTATTATCATTTTCATGCCTAGTTATTTTTGTATCTCCCTCTTATGCTGTATCAGAAGCAAAACAGTCGATACAAGAGCAAACTACGTTAGAGGGTACGCTTAAGGAACACCCAAAATGGCTTTTTAAATATCTTATCAAGCTCGGTTCAGGACAAGAAATTGCGTTACGAGACTTACACGATGCTTTGAAAGAAATAATACCAGGGAGCTTTATTAAAGTTCAAGGTTGTCTTGCTACTACGTATCACAGCGGTGGCACTAAAGATAATCCATCACCATTTTCAGCGCAATGGGTTGTTTACATGGATGTCAAAAAAGTTGAAGTCTTGAAACCTTATGGAGAAAATATACACCCTGACACTACCTTTGAAGATTGGTCGTACAGAATTCCTACCCTTCAGTTAGACGTTGTATATTTTGCTCCGGCGGGAGATATTGGCGGCAAATATATCAGTGAAATTATTAAGCAAAAGGACATTACTGAAGTTGTAGTGCTTAAGAACGTCACTTCTGCTGTTGCATCAATGCATATCGGAACGATTGGTGGTCTACTAAGGGAAAATCCCAAAATCGAGTCGTTATTTGAAACCGATCCTAATACAGGCAATAGAAAGCGTCTTGATACATTTCACGGAGGATTTTTCATCGCTTTGCTAAGAACAAAAAATGGCGAATACGTTGGATTCGAGTTGGATCGGAACAAAGCAAGGATTTTTACAAAGGATGGAGATGGAGTAGTCGCACGGTAAAAGATCATATTGAAGTTTTGATTCTTCGCTCATCAGGTGTGCACCTTTGCCTGCCCTGAGCAAGTGAAACGCGTCGAAGGGCCCATGCGGATTTTAAAAGTCGCCGCAAAGCGGCTCCACATTTTTAATCTTTGATTTTTTATTTTTGATTTATTTTGCAAGATGTTCGCAGATAACTTTGCGCATTAAAGTTGCGTCAGCATTTTTTCCAGTAAAAAGTCTAAACTGTGCCGCGGCCTGATTGACAAACATCGATACGCCGTCGATTGTCTTTGCCCCGGCCTTTTTCGCCTGCTTTAACAGCAGCGTCTCTATCGGATTATAAACCGTATCGAAAACGACCATTCCCTTTTTCAAATATTTCGTAGATAATGGCGTCGCGTCAACTTTTGGATGCATTCCAATACTCGTGCAGTTTATAACCAATTTTGCGTTCAGATTTTTTAATCTTTCGAGACCTGCGAATTCACAGCCAAACTCTCTTGCCAAATCCTCTGCGCGTTTCACCGTTCGGTTATAAATTGTTATATTCGCACCGGCATCGCTTAACCCGGCTACTATCGCCCTCGATACTCCGCCTGCACCAATGACCGCGACAGGCATATTTTCCAGACCTGTTTTTTTAATTCTCATCGCCGAAGTTACCGAATCCAGCGCGCTGCGGTAATCCGTATTGTACGCCGCCAATTTACCCTCAGCCTTGATAACGATGGTATTAGCCACTCCGATTTTTTCAGCCAATGGTTCGATAAATCCCTTCTTGCGTTTCACATAATCTAACGCGTTTTCCTTATGCGGTATCGTCACGCTGAAACCCTTGAAATCCAGCCATGGCCTCGCCAGAATATTATCAAAAAAACTGTTAAACTCCTTCCTGCCCCCCTGCACCAGCAGCGGCAAATACACCTTATTCAGACCGGCTTTTTCAAAACAGGCGTTATGAACGTGCGGACTTAGCGAATGCCCAACCGGGTCGGCAATCACACCATAAAGAGCCGTTTTATTATTTATCGAATCATAACGGTAAAGCTTTTTAAATTCTTCAACCGTCAACTGACCCGGTGCCGTTGCGGTGCCTTCATCAATGCTCGCGAACGTCACCATACTGCCTAATTTCTTCGCCACAACCCTGCTGATAAGACCCGCTCCGCCCATACAGAAAACAATACGCTCACCCCTCGTATTATGCAGCAAATCAAACGCATCGAAACAATTATTGATGTGATTAGCCGTATAAACAAGCTTCGGTATCGCCGATGGAAACGCCTTTTTAATTTCACGGCAAAGCTTCTTTATGTCCGCGAATTTCGTTTTAAAATTATGAGCAGAAAGAATAAGTTTGGTTTCTTTATTGTTAGATAGCGCCTTTTTTATTTCCTGCCGAACTTCCGGAACAAAAAAATTGTCATATTCCAAATCAACAAAATCAACTCCTGCGTTTATTGCCGCGACAAGCACTTCGACCCGCAGTTTCAATGGATAATTGAATACCCCGCCCTGTTTTTTATCCCGGCATGTCACTATCAGCGGAATACGGCCTTTAGCCGCCGAAATCAATTTTTCCGCAAGCCCGGCGTTGAGATTTTTCAGATAATCGGTGCGTAATTCAAGCATTTCAGTACCTGCTGCAGATGACTTTTTGATTTGCAGCAATGCCTGCTGAATGTCCTTTGCCGCTATTGGAATAGTCAAATATGTCATAATAACGCAATTTATAGCAGTCTGCGTCTGCAAGGGCAACATTAAATTTTTCTTGCATTTGCCACCGCTTTAGGTAAATTACATCAAATTTAGGTTTATTATAACCTGCTTTTGATTTATGCATTTATGACTTGTGTTTTTTGGCAGTTTCAAGTTGGAGATTTATAATGATAGGAAAAAAGATAAGGCTCGAACGCATAATTGACCGCAACAGCGGAAAAACAGTCATCATCCCGATGGACCACGGTGTCACCGTCGGCCCAATCGAAGGCCTGGCAAATATGAAGGAGACAATCAGTAAAATTGTCGCTGGCGGCGCTAACGCAATCCTGATGCATAAGGGCATCGTCCGGGCAGGCCACAGGGGAAAAGGCAAAGACGTCGGGCTGATTATCCATCTTTCAGGCGGCACCGCATTAAGCCCCGACCCAAATGCGAAGGAAATGGTCTGCACGGTTGAAGAGGCCATAAAGCTTGGTGCCGACGCCGTCTCCGTACATATCAACCTCGGCGCAGAAACTGATAAGGAAATGCTCGGCCAGCTCGGTTACGTTAGCGGAAAGTGCCTCGAATGGCAGATGCCGCTCGTTGCGATGATGTACACACGCGGCCCCAAAATCAAAGATGAATACGACATTAAGAATGTCAAACACGCCGCCAGAGTCGGCGCAGAACTCGGTGCAGACATCGTAAAGGTCGTTTACACCGGCAGTCCCGAAAGCTTCGCCGAAGTCGTTGAAGGCTGTCCCGTCCCCGTCGTTATCGCGGGCGGAGCGAAAATGAATAGCGACGAAGACATATTCAAAATGGTCGAAGGCGCACTAAAAGCCGGCGCAGCGGGACTATCAATCGGACGCAACGCCTTCCAGCATAAAACACCGGACAAAATAGTCGCCGCCCTTTGCAAAATGGTACACAAAGGAGCCTCCGTCAAAGACGCGATGGCGATGCTCAAAGCCTGAATTCCATAAGGAACAGCCCAATGAAAAAATTCTGGGTAAATGCCATTCCGTACAATAAGGAAACCGTCATCGCCGCACTCGAAAGCGGCGCTGAGGCGGTCGTCCTGCCCGATGGCGAAAGCAAAACCGTCCGCCAGTTCGGCAAAATCAAAACCGTCGAAAAAGACGGCGACATCGTCCCCGGTAAAGACGTCGAATTCATCGACATAAAAGGCAAAGCTGACGAGGATAAAGCCGCCGCCGTCCCTGCCGATAAAATCGTCGTCCTGCGGATGCTCGACTGGACAATCATCCCAATCGAAAATCTCCTCGCCCGCCGAGGCAAGAATATCATCGTCCAGGTCGAAAACAGCAATCGCGCCAGACTGATGGTCGAAATCCTCGAAAAAGGTGTCGATGGTGTCCTGCTAAATACCAGTAGTGTCAACGAAATCAAAAAGACCGCCGAAATCATCCATGGCATCAGCGAAAGAATCACCCTCCTCACTGCCACAATAACAACTACCAAGCAGCTCGGAATGGGCGACCGCTGCTGCCTCGATACCTGCACCCAGATGGCCCTCGGTGAAGGAATGCTCGTCGGAAATACCGCCTCAGGATTTTTCCTCGTACACTCCGAATCAATTGACAATCCTTACGTTGCATCAAGACCGTTCAGAGTAAACGCCGGCGCCGTCCACGCATATACCCTCGCCACAGGCGGAAAAACAAAATACCTCGCCGACCTCAAAGCCGGTGACGAAGTCCTGCTCGTAGACTACCGCGGAAAAAGCCAGCCTGCCATTCTCGGTAGAAACAAAATCGAAAAACGGCCTATGATGCTCCTCGAAGCCGAGGCGCAAGGGCAGCAGATAAGTCTCGTAATGCAAAACGCCGAAACCATTCGCCTCGTTAGCCCCGATGGCAAAGCTATTTCAATTACGTCTCTTAAACCGGGTGACAAAGTTTTAGCCCACATCGAAAAGGCCGGCAGACATTTCGGTATGCAGGTCGATGAAACGCTTGTCGAAAGATAAAAGGAGTTGCTGTGAACTGGTCAAGCGATGTGCTTAGCTTAATCTTATCTGTCGTCTTTGGCGCTGTTGTCGGACTTGAAAGGGAACTTCACGGAAAAGCCGCGGGTCTGCGAACAAACATCCTCATCTGCGTCGGCGCAACTGTATTCACAATTCTCTCGCGTTATATGGCCGCTGACCAGGACTCACTGACCAGAATCGCCTCAGGCGTTGTAACAGGTATTGGCTTCCTCGGCGCTGGCGCCATCATCCAGGACCGCGGTGGCGTACACGGCCTGACAAGCGCAGCGACAATCTGGGTCGTCGCAAGTGTTGGTATGGCCTGCGGTGCTCGATATTACGCCCTGGCTATACTGACTACTCTGGTCACGGTAGTTGTCCTGCTTGTGCTCAAAGCCGCCGAAAAACCCCTCGAAAATCACATAAAAAATAAACAAAATCACCTGAATTAAAATAGCAGTTAAAAACAGCTTAGCCCCCACGGGCAAGCTTGCCTTTAAGTTTTCGAATACGCTTGTAAGACTCATCTATGCGCTCTGGTGTGATTTGTTTATTTCGCAAAAGCTTTTTTATCGTCGCGACCGCACGGGCTGCAACGTCTTCGTCATAGACCATGTTATTTGAGATAAGAATTATATCGACACCCGCGTCAATCGCCTGCTTTATCGCCTCCTCAAAACCATAATTGCCGCGAATCGCCTCCATATTCATACAATCAGAAATTACAACACCATCGAAACCAATTTTCCCCCGCAATAAACTGGTTACAATCGGTTTCGATAACGTCGCGCAATTATTGGCGTCGAGTCCGGCGTTAAAAACATGTGCCGTCATTACCACGTCGGCTAATCGCATTTTTATTATATCTTCGTAAGGCTTCAATTCGGTCGGCGACCATGTTGCTGTAATATCGACAAAACCCAGATGCGAATCGGCAAAGCTGCTGCCGTGACCGGGAAAGTGTTTAAGTGAGCACAAAACCCCCTGCTCATGGTGTGCCTCTATAAATTTCACCGCGTGCGCTGTCACAATATTCGGGTCAGACGAAAAACTTCTTTCTCGCCCGCCTATGACCTGATTGCTCGGATTCAAATCCAAATCAACCACCGGCGCGAAATTCAGATTTATCCCCATTTGCGACAATTGCTTCGCGATTTTAGTGGCCTGCTTGTACGTCAGCGACAAATCATTAACACCGCCGAGATATTTCGCCGAAGACGCACTTTCAAATCCGTTTGTTTCATTGAGTCTGCAGACCCTGCCCCCCTCTTGGTCAACAGCCACAAGCAATGGATATGGCGTAAGTCTTTGCAGCTTACTCGTGAGCCGGTGAAGCTGCACCGGTGATGCTATATTACGCGGAGTCTTCAAAATATAATCGTAATCGAAAAATACGACCCCGCCCACGTTATGCTTGCTAATATCTTTACCGATTATCGAAGTGCTGTTTACATCATCCCCGCGAAATCCCACCATCAGCATCTGCCCAATCTTGAAATCAATACTCGCCTTTTCCGCTGCCGGCAGTTCCTTGCCTCCGCAATAACCACTCGTCCCCAAAAACAGAACTTCAAATGCAATTAATGCTACGTATTTCCTCATAATGATTGAGCATCCCTTTGCATCGTCAAAACCGACGCAAACGCCACCGCCGCCGTTTCAACTCGCAAAACCGTATCTGCCAGACGAACTTCCTTCGCGCCATTTTGCCGCAGCAGATTTTCTTCCTCATCCGTCAACCCCCCTTCAGGCCCGACAAATGCTATCATATCCTTGCCCGTAAAACTGCACTGCAAAACCGGTTTACTATTTTCGGACAAACTGCCGAAAAGTAATTGCGCCTGTGGATAATCCTTTTTCAAAATCTCAATCGCTTCCGTCAGCGTCACCACCTTATATATTTGCGGCAAAAACACCCGTCTACACTGCTTCGCCGCTGCTATCGCAATATTACTCCACCGTTCGACAATCTTCGGATTTTTCGGCTGCTTCACCGTCCGTTCAAACAACACCGGAATAATTCTGTTCACCCCTAACTCCGTGCATTTCTCAATCAGCCAGTCAAACCGTTCCCCCTTTGCCACAGAAACCGCGAGTATTATCTGCTGTGCTGGCTTTTCAAAAACCTTCACATCTTCAACTTGCAATGTCACCTTCTTGCCGCTTAAATTTTTTATCGTTGCGACCGCCGCCGTCCCCCTGCCATCGAACAATTCCACCTTGTCCCCAGCCTTTAGCCGCAACACTTGTGCCAAATGCCTCGCCTCCGCACCCGAAAGCTCCGCTACTGGCCTATTTATCACCTCACAATAAAACCTGTGAAAATTCATATCGAAAAGAATGATAATCTCCCTCTGCCAAAAAGTAAACCCTGTAAAAAAAACGACTCTTTACTCAGCTCTTTCTAAATAGTGAAGTAAACTCCCGTCGATATCCAGATAGAAAAAGAATAAGCGACTGTTGATTTACTTTGACAGCAGTATAAGCAGCATACCGGCTAATAGCCCAACCAGCGCTAATGCCTTCGACGGCATACGCACCTCGTTAAACATTGTCGCACCGCCTACAAACGATACCGCCACGCACCCGCAACGCAGCATCGAAAGTATTCCTATCAGGCAATCTTCCGAGCGTATCGCCTTAAAATACGCAAAGTCTGCTACAAGCAAAAATCCCCCAATCAATGGTATGCTCCACCGCCACGCAAAAGGCGTGTATCGCTCCCTCCCCGGCAGCCAGAACAAAAGCACAATCAACCCAAGCACCGGCACAAGATATATCGAAAACCACGCCTGCACCACCACCGGTGAATAACCGAGCGTATGAATCAGATATTTATCGTACAGCCCGCTCGCCGCTCCGATCAGCGTCGCCAGCAGCGCAAACGTAATCCACTTGTTGTTGTGAAAAACTATTCCCTCCTTGCTGCCAAGTACCGAGAAAATATAATACGAAATTGCCATCACCGCAAATCCTGCATACTGTAAAACCGTCGCATGCTCATGGAACAAAATTATCGCCCCTACCAGCGTCCACACAGGCCCGGTAACGTAAATTGGCGAGACAATCGAAATCGGAAGATGCTTTATCGCGAAATATCCGCACACCCACGACGCCGCCACTATCACAGCCTTTACGAATAAATGCAGATGTTCAACCCACGGCACAGCCGGAATAAGCACCCCCGCCTTTATCATCGCCTCAGGATCGATACGCGAAACCACTATCGCCGGCAAAAATAAAATCGCCCCGAAAACTACCGCCAAAAATAAAACCGGAAGCACCGCATTTCTTTGAACCGCGTGCTTCCTGCTCACATCATACATTCCCAGGAAAACCGCAGAAAAAATCCCGAGATATACCCACATATACTTACTATCCAAATAAAATCTGCAAAAGGGAATATATATATCATTTGACGCTGTGAATGCAATAATAATCGCGCAAAGGAAAAGGCCGGTTGGGGTTACCAACCGGCCTTTATAATTGCTGGCAATCACCTACTCTCGCCCCGAAGGACTACCATCGGCCCGACGAGCTTAGCTTCTGAGTTCGGAATGGGATCAGGCGTTTCCTCGCCAGTATTATCACCAGCAAATTCGTTACATCCGGGCGACTTCGCCCCGATGATGTATTCACTTTTCTATATACACAGTAAAATGCAGATGCGCTCATGAGCGTCAGTTTCTTTACAACCAAAGATAGATATGGTCAAGCATTCGAGCGTTAGTACTGGTTAGCTCAACCCGTTTCCGGGCTTACACATCCAGCCTATCAACCTGGTGGTCTTCCAGGGCTCTTCATGACCGAAGTCAATGGAATCATTATCTTGGAGTGGGCTTCCCACTTAGATGCTTTCAGCGGTTATCCTTTCCCGACATAGCTACCCGGCGGTGCCGTTAGCACGACAGCCGGTACACCAGAGGTCAGTACTTCCCAATCCTCTCGTACTAGAGAAATATCTCCTCAAGATTCCTACGCCCACGGCAGATAGGGACCGACCTGGCTCACGCCGGTCTGAACCCAGCTCGCGTACCACTTTAATCGGCGAACAGCCGAACCCTTGGGACCGCCTTCAGCCCCAGGATGTGATGGGCCGACATCGAGGTGCCAAACCTCCCCGCCGCTATGGACGCTCGGGGGAGATCAGCCTGTTATCCCCAGAGTACCTTTTATCTGATGAGCGATGACCCTTCCACACAGAATCACCGGATCACTAGGTCCTACTTTCGTATCTGCTCGACTAATAGGTCTCGCAGTTAAGCGCACTTATACCCTTACGCTCGTTGTGTGATTGCCAACCACACTGAGTGCACCTTTGAACTCCTCCGTTACCATTTGGGAGGAGACCGCCCCAGTCAAACTGCCCACCAAGCACTGTCCGACACCCAGTTTCATGGGTTGCCGTTAGGTGACTGACATAGCAAGGGTGGTATTTCAACGTTGGCTCCGCCCTGACCGAAATCAGGGCCTCACAGCCTCCCACCTATCCTACGCAAGATATATCAGGCATCAATACCAGGCTACAGTAAAGGTTCACGGGGTCTTTCCGTCTTGCCGCGGGAATGTGGTATCTTCACCACAAGTACAATTTCACCGAGTCTGTCCTTGAGACACTGCTCCAGTCGTTACGCGGTTCATGCACGTCGGAACTTACCCGACAAGGAACTTCGCTACCTTAGGACCGTCATAGTTACGGCCGCCGTTTACCGGGGCTTCAGTTAGGAGCTTTACCAGCCTTGCGGCCAGTTGACCCATCCCTTTGACCTTCCGGCACCGAGCACGCGTCATTCTGTATACATCCTCTTTAAGAGTTAGCACAGAACTGTGTTTTTGATAAACAGTCGCCAGAGCCACTTACCTGCGACCTCAGCATCTTGACAAGTGTTAACAAGCCAAGACCTGGAGGTACCCCTTGTTGCGAACGTACGGGGTCAAATTGCCTAGTTCCTTAAGAACAGTTCTCTCGAGCGCCTTAGGATATTCTCCTTGCCTACCTGTGTCAGTTTTAGTACGGGTATGCATCATTGTCCTATTCGGGGTTTTTCTTGGCAGTCACGCCGGCTGCTCAGGCATCTTAAATCGGTCTTCGCGGTCAATTGGTGCCTTGTGCCGGTTTTCACCCGGCAGCACCGCAGGCACGATAGCCACTACTGGTCGGCTTCCAGCCTTAATCACTGCGTCACCCCACAGTTCAAGCCTTTGATACATAGTGCAGGAATATTAACCTGCTGTCCATCGTCTACGCCTTTCAGCCTCGACTAAGGATCCGACTAACCCTGGGCGGATTTACCTTCCCCAGGAAACCTTAGGCTTACGGCGAACAGGATTCTCACCTGTTTTATCGTTACTCATACCAGCATAATCACTTGTTGCCGCTCCACCACTCGTTACCGTATGGCTTCAACGCTGGCAACAACGCTCTCCTACCGCTCTGCAACAGACGAATCTGTCACAGAACCCGCGGCTTCGGCGTCTTACTTGATTCCCGTTCATTATCGGCGCAGAATCACTCGGCCAGTAAGCTGTTACGCACTTTTTAAATGGTGGCTGCTTCTAAGCCAACATCCTGGCTGTCATTGTAATCCAACTTCCTTATGAACTTAGCAAGACTTTGGGGCCTTAGCCGGCGGTCTGGGTTGTTTCCCTCTCGACCATGAAGATTATCCCCCACGGTCTGACTCCCGAGATAGTCTCTGCGGTATTCGGAGTTTGGTTGGGGTAGGTAGACGGGTAGTCCCCTGTCCCCATTCAGTAGCTCTACCCCCGCAAAGTAGTTTCTCGAGGCTAGCCCTCAAGTTATTTCGGAGAGAACAAGCTATCTCCACGTTTGATTAGACTTTTACTCCTCCTCACAGCTCATCCCATAACTTTTCAACGTTAATGAGTTCGGTCCTCCAGAGACTTTTACATCTCCTTCAACCTGGCCATGAGTAGATCACGTGGTTTCGTGTCTGCCACCTGCGACTTATTCGCCCTGTTCGGACTCGCTTTCGCTACGGCTACTCCCCTTAAGGGATTAACCTTGCCGCAAACGACAACTCGCCGGTTCATTAAGCAAAAGGCACGCGGTCATCCGTTGTTTGTCCGAAGACAAACCATAGGACTCCCACAGCTTGTAGGTGTATGGTTTCAGGTACTTTTAACTCCCCTTATAGGGGTACTTTTCATCGTTCAATCGCCCTACTGGTGCACTATCGGTTGCCGAGGAGTACTTAGCCTTGGAGGGTGGGCCCCCCAGCTTCACACAAAGTTCCACGAGCTTCGTGCTACTCTGGTACACTGACAGTAACGGAGGGCTCTTGCTTTCGCATACAGGACTTTCACCTTCTGCGGTTGGACTTTCCAGACCATTCTGCTCGCAATGCCTTTGTAACTCCTTGTCAGTGCCCTCAACCCCGAGAAGCAAGCCTCTCGGTTTGGGCTTTTCCGTCTTCGCTCGCCGCTACTAACGGAGTCTCGGTTGATTTCTTTTCCTGCAGGTACTGAGATGTTTCAGTTCCCTGCGTTAGCTTCAATGGCCTATACATTCAGCCATTGACGATACCATCTGGGTTGCCCAGTGATATCGGGTTTCCCCATTCGGAAATCCCGGGATTAACGGTTGCTAGACACCTGCCCCGGGCTTATCGCAGTCTGCCACGTCCTTCATCGCCTCTCGGCACCAAGACATCCCCCATACACCCTTAGTAACTTGACCATATCAATCTTTGATTGACTGGTTTCGCTATCCTAAAAGTTGTTAGGCGCTCATAAAATAGTCTCTCGCACTTGTTGCGAAAAACCATTCCACGCATCTGCATATTTACTTGTAAAAGAACACGCATTAGTTTTGAGATTTTAGTTTTAAGTTTTCAGTTGCAACCAAAAACTCAAAATTCCTAACTCAGAACTAACATTGGAGACGACCGGGGTCGAACCGGCAACCTCCGGCTTGCAAAGCCGGCGCTCTCCCAGTTGAGCTACGTCCCCGGACCCATACGGATTGCAGATTTTCGATTCTTGACTTTCTGAAATCCAAAACCGACTGGGCCCGGGCTGACTTGAACAGCCGACCTCACGCTTATCAGGCGTGCGCTCTAGCCAGCTGAGCTACGAGCCCTTATTAGCTGGGGTCTTCGACGCACTTTAGCGTGCGGTATCTTAAATATATACTTAAAAAAGAGCAATAAAAAAAACCGCTGCATAACTGCGAGCGGTTTTTAGGTTTTCTCGCGATTAATTCACCGCACAGTTATAGCAAAAACTTTCGGGTTATCAAGATTTCTTTCAAAACCCTAAACCTCTTTCTCAGCACGGTACTTAATATTGCACCCGCTGTATTTATACCAGTGTAGTATGATATCGTCACCACGTCAATGTTTTTTTTACTTTTTTTTTAAGGGCTATTTTCTTATTACTTCTTTGGCCTGCTTGTTGTTCAAAAAACCGTTGCTTCTAACACCTGAAAATTGCCCAATTTTACACTGGACAATGAAGCCAACATCCTTATAATCAACGACTTAAATAAACTAAGCTATCCGGCCTACTACCTTCGTGGCCTGAAGGCTTGTTATGGAGGACTAATCGGGATGAGGGTAACTTTTTTTTCTTTTTTAATGCTGGCATCCATTGTTACCCCCCTTTGCGCCGCAGATTTCCAGATAAATTCCACCAGTTCTCACGACCAGAACGACCCAGCCATCGCTATGGACTCACAGGGAAATTTCGTCGTTGTTTGGAACAGCGACCTGCAGGATGGCGATTCCGGTGGTATCTTCGCCCAGCGTTTCAATGCCGATTGCACACCCATCGGCCCTGAATTCCAGATTAATTCCGAATCATCAGGCAACCAAACCGCTCCTGCCGTCGCTATGACTCCTGATGGTAATTTCATCGTCGCCTGGCAAGGGCCGGGTATCGACCAGGAAGACATTTTCGCCAGAAGATTCAACGCTGCCGGCACTTCCCTCGGTAACCAGTTTCGCGTCAACTCAACCACCGCAGATAAACAAATGTTTCCAGCCGTCGCCGCAGCCCCGGACGGCAATTTCGTCATCGTCTGGCAAAGTCAATTTGAAATGCCGCAGCAACAATGGAACGTCTGCTTCCAGCTTTACAACTTCAGTGGCTCCCCTCTCGGCACAGAACAAAATGTAAACTTATTTCCGGATTCCCTCCATCCCGACGTTGCTATGGAAGATGACGACGAATTTACAATTACCTGGATGCAGGACGACAGCCTGCACCCATACAATCAGGTCATGTTCAGAATGTATAATGCCAACGGCTCGTCGAAAGCAGACCCCAATTTCATCAATACCACTCCTTTTTATACTGTCACTTACCCTTCCATCAGTTGCGCCGCCAGCGGCCATTTCGTCGTCGCCTGGCAGGCTCACCCTTCCTCTGCTTCGTTAAGCGACATCTACGCGAGATGGTACAAATTTGACGGCTCGCCTAAATCCAATGAATTTCTTGTAAACACATCTACCGATGGTGCTCAGCTAAACCCGAAAGTCGCCATGAACGACAGCCGCTATTTTATTATCGTTTGGAACAGTGACGGCGATATACACGCTCA
>Ga0315273_10005146_pt1 | contig 16145 bp, 9 predicted proteins | sample YL17G02_0_MG_FD_205753 | JGI IMG/M metagenome (GOLD analysis project Ga0315273, IMG submission 205753) | Sediment microbial communities from Yellowstone Lake, YNP, Wyoming, USA - YL17G02_0 | ecosystem: Environmental > Aquatic > Freshwater > Lake > Sediment | place: USA: Wyoming | collected... | reverse complement strand
TGGGCTCGAACCCGTCAGGCAGCAGCAGCGCCTCCAGCACCCGCTCCGCCCGGAACCGCCGCGCTGCTCCCGCCGCCTCGCACCACGCCACGATGTACCAGGCGCCGCTGGCCTCGACCACCTGGTGTGGATGCACCACCCGTCGAGTCGGCTCCGCCAAACTGCCGCAATAGAGGATGGCCAGCTTGCGGCGCTCGTCCCTCGCGCGACGCGCCAAGGCGAGCACCCGAGACACGCCCTCCCCCGGCGTCGGCCCCACCGCCCAGGCGCGTTCCACCGCCTCCGACGCCGGCGCCTTGTCGAGCAGCGTGCCGAGCCGGGCCGCGAGCGCTCGTCCATCACGCCCCTGCAGCAGGCCCAGCATCAGCGCCAGCATCTCGTCTCCAGTCAGGCGCAACGGACGACGGAACGCACCCAGGCTGCCGAGGAGAAAACCCTTCCCGGTGATGGCCACCTGCAGGCTCGCGAGCGACGAGCTGATCCCGTCGGTGAGACCGAGCAGGACATCGAGGTCACGCTCGACGACGCCGGCCGGCACGCCCAGATAGCGGCCGGCGGCAGCGTAGGACACCGGCTCGCCCCTGTCGCCCTGTGACATCCAGGCGATCAGGGCAATCAGTCGCTGCACCTGGGTCTCGGCGATCTCAGCCATGATCAGCGGTAGATGGCGCGGAGCCGGTCGCGCTCCGCGGTGAGCCGGTCACGCACCTCGGGAGGTTCCACCACCTCCACCTGCGACCCGAAGGTGAGCAGCCAGCGGACGAAGGGGTGCATGGCCCGCACTTCGAACTGGAGCAGCGCGCCACCCGAGGGGTCGGTCGCCTCGAGCACCTCACCCAGCCCCTCCGCGAGCACCCAGCGGGAATGGGGAAAGGCGATGCGCACCTTCGCCGTAACGGCCGGCGCGTCACCCAGCTCCCAGGGGGAGCGGTCGAGGTAGTCCCGCACCGAGAACTCCTCCGGCACGGTGAACGGCCTGGCCTTCTCCTTCAGAGTAGCGTGGCGCATCCGGCTCAGCCGAAAGACCCGCATCGCGTCGCGGTCGGGCGCCCGCGCGATGCAGTACCAGGTGCCCCAGCTCAGCATCAGGCCGTAGGGCTCGATCACCCGCTTCTCGTCGGCGTCGCGGCCGATGGAGTAGTAGCGGCAGGAGACCGGCACGTGTCGTTCGACTCCCGCCTTGAGCACGCCGAATAGCCGGGCGAAGCCCTGGTCCACCGGCTGGTGCAGCGACAGCTCGTCATCGCCCGGCTCCAGCTCGGGCAGGTCGAACGACAGCTTGCGCAGCGCGGACGATGCCGAGGAGCCGAGCGCGGTGCCTTCGAGCGCCTGCACCCGCTCGGCAGCGCGACGGAGCAGGGTGAAGTCGTCGGGCTTGAGCGAGAGGGTCGGGAGACCGTACGGCTTGCGACCGCTCCGGACCTTCCCGCCGACCTCGAGATAGGGGAGGTAGAGGTCCCGCGGCTTCAGGCTGTAGGTATCCACCTCCTGGTGGGCGTGCTCGGAGTAGAGCTTCCCGACCGGCTGCAGCGCGATGCCGAGTGCCTTCAGCTCCTTCTTGTCGCGCTCGAACTTGCGGCGGACCGACTCCCGGGCAGTATCGTCGCCATCCGCCCAGTCGCGACGGTAGTCGGCCACGCCGACGAAGATGTCTTCGCGCGGCACGGGGTAGTGATGATCCAGCAGGAAGGCGAGCAGGTTGAGCCAGCGCTCGGCCTTGGAGACGCGGCGCGGTTTCGGCTTGCGCGGCGGCGATCCCGATCGGGGTGAGGTGGAGCGTTTGGGCATCTAGGGATCGGGGCCGGGGTGCCGCTCCGGGCGTGTGGGAGAGATGGGAAGGTGCAGCCTGACTGGGCCGGGGGTAAGGGGGTTGGGAAGGTGTGGGGCGGAGCTGGAGCTCCGCCCCTACCCTGGCCTTACGGGCGTTTACGCCGGATGACCTTCTGTTTCTCGTGGCGGCCGTCCCGGCCGTACGCGGAGGCGGCCATGTGGTACTTGCGGTCCTCCGGCCGGTACACCTCCTCCTTCAGGCGCGACGCCTCGGCCAGGAGATCGGCGCGGCTCTCGAGCAGTTCGGCGTCGAGGATGTCGGCCGGGATCATCACCGCGGCTTCGTTGAGGGTACGGCAGGCGCGCTGCAGATCCCCCTGGTCGGCCTGGCGCACCGCCTCCTCGCGCGCCTTCGCCACTGCGAACCTGAGAAAGGCGCTCTCCACCTCGGCCGAGACATGGTCCTGCCCATCGAGCGTCGCCATCACCGGGAGGGTGGTGGTGCGGTGCTCGACGCCATCGGACCGAATGAGGTCGGCGCGCACCACCAGGCTGCCGATCTCAATCGCGCCGAGCTGGTCGACGTTCTCCACGTGAAAGATGAACCCCACCGAGCGGGGCTGGACGGCGTACAGGTCGCCCAGCTTCACCCGCCACCCGCCCTCGGCGGTGCGAGTGACCGGCAGGTCGGGCACGATGGTCACCCCGGCGACACCGGGATGGGTGAGGGTCACCTCGACCGAGAGATTCTGCGCGGCGAGGCTTACCAGTCCCTCGATTTCTCCCTCGAAGCTTCCGGTCATCTGGTCGGCGGTCTCGACATACCAGAAGCGGCCGTTGCCGCCTTCGGCCATGGCCTGGAGCAGGTCCTCGTTGAAGCCGGGACCGAAGCCGATGCAGGTGGTGGACACCTGGTTGTCGGCCGCGCCGGCGGCGAGGCGGCGCAGCGCCTGCACGTCCACCACCCCGCGATTGGCCTGGCCGTCGGTCAGCAGGATGACGCGGTTGGTGCCCTGCAGGATGCCGCGGGAGACCTGTCGATGCCCCTCGATCCAGCCGCCGGAGAGGTTGGTGGAGCCCTGGTCGGTGATCCGCCGGATGGCCAGTTCGGCGCCGGGATCGTTGCCAGGGCCGGGGCCGTAGAGCAGATCCACGTCATCGTCGAAGGCGATCACCGAGAGGCGGTCCTCTGCGGTGAGGAAGGAAGCGAAGCGGAGCGCGGCGTCGCGGGCGGCGGCGAGGGGCTCGCCGCTCATCGAGCCGGAGCGGTCGAGGACCAGGGCGACGTTGATCGGCGGCCGGGTGACCGGCTGGTCGCCGGCCAGGGTCACGAGCATCCCGACCTGGTGGCGGTTATGGGCGGCGGTGAAGGTGGTGCTGACGCTGGTGCTGGCTTTCATGGGGCGGTCTCCACGGCTTGGGTGACAGCCGGCGCCTGGGTGCCGGCTGGTACACAAGCTGGGGAGGGGGTGTGACAGTGGGCCGCCCTTGCATCTGGCACGCCGGCGGGCAGGTTTCGCGGGGTCGATTCAGCGCCATCCACCGATGGATGGACCGGAGGGCCGCCCATGCTGGGCACTCATTCACGAAAGGAAGGTTCGCATCCATGGACAAGCAGGCGCTGAGCCAGGTGTGGGACCAGTTCCGCCAGAAATACGGCGTCTACCTCCACCTGCTCGAGATGTTCCCCGAGGATCGCTATCACAGCCATCCGGTGAAGGGGATGCGCACCCCGGCCCAGTTGGCGGCCCACATTTCAGGCACCGTCGTCCGCGACATCGCCAAGGGAATCGCGAAGGGCGCGATCACCGCGGACGAGTCGTCGGAGGACAAGGTTGCCGCTGGCTTCAAGACGAAGCAGGAGCTGCTCGCCTTCGCCCGGAAGTGCTGGGACGAGGCGAACACCGCGGTTACAGGAATCGGTGACGCGGAACTCAAGGCGGTGGTGACGACCCCCTGGAACATGAGCTTCCCGGGGTGGGTCGGCTTCCACATCATGGGCGACGAGTTCCTGCACCACCGCGGTCAGCTCTATGCCTTCGCGCGGGTGTGCGGCGTGCAGCCGCCGTTCATCTGGGGATTCGACCAGAACGCGCCCGAGTTTCAGCCGTAGCGCGAGGAGCCGCACGGCGCCGGCGCAGACCCTTGGGGGTGATAGGTGTGCGCCTCGTCACAGTGTCGATCATGACTGACTGGCGGGGATGTGGCGTGGGTGCATCGGTGTGCTGCATCGTTTACACTGTCCGCTGGCCGGCCCAGCCATCGGTCCGGGGCTACACGCGTAAAGCGATGCTCGACAGTCATTTGGGGTTGCCCCTACCACCCAGATACCACGCCTTGTCCGGCCCATCGGATCGGCTACACTGGCTTGGATCATGCCCGAATCAGCATCCGAACTCGTGGCTTTCTTGACCAGAAGCAGCACTACCTTTCCTGTCGGCAGTGCCTGCCGGGAGAAGACCATGCGTATGCCGAGGCTGTCTGCGGTCGTCCTTCTGTCGAGTGCGGTCCTCCTTGGCTCATGCTCCAATGACGCCACGGGGCCTGACGGCGGGTCGAGCCTGCAGTTCGTCATCGTATCGGGCAACAACCAGGTGGGGGTGGCGGGCGAGCAGCTGTCTCAGCCGATCCAGGTCCGGGTGCTGGATGGCAAGCAGCAGCCGGTGCCCAACCTGGTGGTCTACTTCTTCGCCAGCGCCGGTGGCGGGAGCGTCACGGCCGGTGCGACGATCACCGATCCAAGCGGCCTCACGGCCGACAACTGGCGATTGGGTCAGGTCGCGGGCGCGAAGCAGACTCTCGAAATTCGTGCGGACGACGCCAAGGGCGTCCGGCGGGTGTACGGCACCGTCTCGGCGGCGGCGATCGCGGGCCCGCTGACCACAAGCGCGGCCTTCGCCGGGGCGGCGCAGTCCGCGCCCATGAATACTGCCGTGCCGATTGCGCCGGCAGTCAAGCTCACCGACCAGTACGGCAACGGAGTGTCCAACCAGGCCGTGACCTTCGCCGTCACGTCGGGCGGCGGCTCCATCACTGGTGGAACAGCCACCACCGACGGCACCGGCGTCGCCCGGGTCGGCAGCTGGACGCTGGGCTCCATTTCGGGTCCCAACACCCTGACGGCGACGGCGGCGGCGCTCCCGGGGAGCCCGATGGTCTTCACGGCCACGGGAACCGGCGGCCCCACGCTCAGCTTCAAGACCACCGCTTCGACGACGGCGCAGAGCGGCATCGCCCTGGTCCAGCAGCCCGCGATTCAGCTGCTCGATGGGCAGGGCGCACCGTTGCCCCAGCAGGGCGTGCAGGTGACGGCGGTGCTCATCGGCTCCAACGGGACGCTCACCGGCACCACCACGGTGGCGACGGACGCCTCTGGCGTGGCGACCTTCACCGACCTGGTCATCACCGGCCAAGTGGGCAGCTACTCGGTGCGCTTCGACGTGACCGGCTACTACCCCCTCACTTCGAACTCGATCATCCTGGCGGCGGGTCCGGTGGCGGTTTTTGCCAAGAACCAGGGCGACGGACAGGTCCTGAACGCCGGCACCGCGGTTCCGACCCTGCCCGAGGTACTGGTGACCGATTCCTGGGGCAACCCGATAACGGGACTTTCTATCACCTTCACCCTGACGTCAGGCGGCGGGAGCGTCACCGGTGCCGTCCAGCTGACGAACGCCAGCGGCATCGCCCGAGTGGGGAACTGGAAACTCGGGCCGCTCTCCGGCCCGAACAGCCTCACCGCATCGGTGACCGCGGGCGGCCAGAACACGACCTTCAACGCCACGGCACTGGGGAATTTCTGGTCGAGCCGGGCCCTGATGCCGACCGGGCGGCGGTATCCAAGCGGGGCTGTCATCAACGGGCGCTTCTACGTCGCGGGGGGAAGGGACAACAATAATACGACGCGCAGGGAACTCGAAGCATACAATCCGGCGACCAACACGTGGACCACCAGAGCGCAGGCGCCCACCGCCCGGTCGGGGGCCGTGGCCGGCGTCATCAACGGAATCATGTACGTGGTGGGCGGCGAAGACAGCGGGGGCCAGACGCTCGCCACGCTGGAGGCCTACGACCCGTCCACCGACACTTGGTCCACCAAGGCGCCGCTGCCGGCTCCGCGAACCTACGGGGCGGTGGGCGTGATCAACAATATTCTCTACTATGCCGGTGGCGGCGGGGGAGGACCCTGGCCCGAGCTGTTCGCATACGACCCACTGACGAATGCCTGGACCCAGAAGGCCTCTCTGCCAATGGGAAGGGTCGACATCTCCGGCGTGGCGGCGAACGGCCTGTTCTATGTGGTCGGCGGAACGACGACGACCACGGTTGACGGCGGGGTCTACGCCTACGACCCGCAGACCGACAGCTGGACCCAGAAGGCATCCATGGGGGTGCCACGGTTCCACCTGACCACCGAGGCCCTCGGCGGCCGGCTCCACGCAGTCGGCGGATTCGCCATCGGCGGCGCGATCAGCGCGGTGGTGGAGGCCTACGACCCCGGCACGAACACATGGGCCGCTCTCGCCTCGTTGCCAGTGGGTCGGGTGACACCTGCACTCGGGGCGATCAGCGGGTTGCTGTACAGTGCCGGCGGCCAGAGCCCGACCGCCACGATCAGGGACACCGACGCGTACGTGCCGTGAGCAGGGGCGGGGCGGAGGGACCGAAGCAATCCCCATCCCTGTCACCGACAGCCGTCCGGCTCCACCGAGGGAGGGTGCGCGTGCGACTCGGACCAGTGCTCGGCGTAGTTCTCGTGGCCTTCGGCGCATGGACCGCCAGCGGCACCGCGACCTACAAGACCAGGAAGCAGGTGCTGCACGTCGGTGATCTCAAGGCCTCGGTCCGTGAGGCGCACCCGATCCCGGCCTGGCTCGGCTTTCTCTCGATTGGCGGGGGCGTCGTGCTCCTGCTAGCCAGCCAGCGCCGGCGCGATTGAGACCGCAGGGTCCTCACAGTCCGGGTTACTCCCTCATGCACCCCCGGCTCTCGCTGCTTCTCGCCCTCGCGTGCGTGGGCTGCCGCCTTGAGGCGCACCCGGCCCAGGCGGCCCAGAATCCTGCCGGCTCCTCCGCCGCGCTTGACCCGTCCGCTGCCGTTCGGGCCGTCTGCGACACGGTGGCCACCCTGTGGCGTGCCACCGGACGAGCTCAGGTGCGGGTTGCCGATACCACGATGCAGGTCGCTTCCGATTCCGTGACCCAGCGCGGATGTGCCGTGGTGGCCACGGCGCCGGATGGGCTCGGCAGCACGCCATGGGAAACCCTGTACTGGACGACGAGCCGGAGTCGCGGCTGGGCCGAGCTCACCGACTATACCGCGGACGGTCCTGACGGCGGCAGTCAATCTCTCGCGCGCCAGGGCATTCGCTGCCAGATTGATTTCACGCAGGATGGCGGAGACGACAGCGATTCGACCCACGTACCGAGCCCCGCGGTAGGGGGAACTACCTTCTGCTGGGCGATATCCTCCTAGCCTCGACAGGCGCCTGGAGCCTGACAAGCAGTTGACCACTGCCACCCTCGCCGTTTTCTGTGCCGACATCGGCTCGATCAAGGCCGGGAACTTCGGCTGGTATGGCGGAGCTCCAGGCGAAGAACGCGCGGAGCATGACCCCGCCACGCTGGCTGAAGCGGTGGCGACTCATCTCGCCGCCCATCACCCGGTCGCCCTGGGTTTCGAGTGTCCCCTCTTCGTTCCACTCTCGGAGCACCCCGCCGATCTGACTGCCGCTCGCGACGGTGAGGGCACGCGTCCATGGAGTGCCGCGGCCGGCGCAACGGCGCTCACCACCGGTCTGACCCAGGTCACCTGGATCCTCCGCCGCATCCGGAGAGCAGCCCACGCGCCGGCCTTTCTGAAGTGGGAGGATTTCCTGCACGCGAGGGGCGGGCTCTTCCTCTGGGAGGCCTTCGTATCCGGAACGGGCAAAGGCAGGCATCATACCGATGACGCGCGCCTGGCAGTCGCCGCCTTTCGGGCCGCCCTGCCCGATCCAAGGCAACACAACGCCGTCACGGTTCGCGAGGCGTATTCGCTGGCCGGTGCGGCGCTGCTCCGCACCGGCTGGAAGACCAACCCCACGGTGCTGTCGACGCCCGCCTTGGTGATCAGGGTGGCAGCAGCGGTCTAGTCACGCCGGCCACGCCCCTATTGACTGACTACTGTGTCCGCCCCTGCAGCAACCCCTTCACGTTCTGCAGGTACACGATCTCCGCCGACTGGCCCGGCCTGCCCTGGCGCACCATCACGAAGCTCTTGCCGTCGGGGAAGACGTCGTAGTTGGCGTGGGGATTCGCGTTCTCGTAACCTGCCACATTGAACAGCGGGCGGCGTGAGGTGATCCGGAAGCTGGCGGCTGCCTCGACCGCCGCGGCGATGAGCTGCGGTGTCTGCCGGCCCCCCGACCGGAAGAACAGCTCCTTCCCGCTCCGCGCCCACACCGGTTCGGTCCCCCCATCCTGCGACACCTGCACCTTGGATCCGAATCCGGGGTACGACCGCACATACACCTCGCTCCGCCCTGATTCCTCCGACACATACGCCAGCCACCGGCCGTCGGGCGACAGCGCCGGGAATGCCTCGGCGTACGCGGTGCCGGCCAGGGTGTCGAGCTTGCCGTCATCGAGCGAAAGGTTGACCAGGTCGAACTGGCCCCGCTCCAGCGAGGCCGCCACCGCGGTCTTTCCGTCGGGAGTGACGGTGTGAGCCGAGAGCTGGAGGCCGGTCACGAGGATGGAGTCGGCCTTCGGGCGCCCGTCGAAGCGGCGGCGGAAGACGCCGATCATCGACCCGCGCACCGCGGCGAAGAGAAGACCGCTCCCGTCAGGCAGCCAGGTCGGGTCGTGCGCACTCGAGTCGAACCCGAACCGGGTCAGCGTCGAATCCACCAGGTCGTAGATCCAGAGGTCGCGCTGCTGGTCGGTGAAGTCCACCGCGATCCGGCGGCCGTCAGGGGAGACCCGCGGGCTGTGGTAGGTCCGGTCGGTACCAAGGAGAGTGCTGAAGCCTCCCGCCCGATCCACCCGCCCGAGGATCCGGGCACGGGTGGGAACGTAGACCAGCGCGTCACCCACCACCGAGACCGACGGAGGAAAGCCGAGCACGACGAACGCCGACCCGCCCACCGGTTTCCCCGGGCCGGTGATCTTCTTCTTCTTGAGATCGAACGGTGCGGCGAAAAGCGTCCCGTCCGGCAGGGCCCACGCCAGAAAGCCGTCGCCCGCGCCGCACCAGGAAAGATCCTGGTCCACCACCCGGATCTGGCGGCCGGTGACGGGATCGATCGCGACCACCGGCCCGAGCGGGGGATTCTTCCACTCGCGCGCCAGCACCCATCCGTCCGGCAGCACCTGGTCGAGCTGCAGGATGAGTCCACGGCTGCCCGAGTCTGGCTCCGCGAAGGTACGCATCGAGCCATCGCTCTCGAGCAGCGCCAGCGAACCGTACCCCATCTCCACCACGAACCGCTCGGCGTCGTACCAGGCGATGTTGGTGATCGTCGGGTTGCCATGGATGGGGATGGCGACCGGCGCCCCTCCGCCAGCCGGAACCTTCCGCGCCTGCCCCCCGACCACGAAGACGATCCACTCGCCGTCGGGGGAGAAGTGGACGCTGAAGGCGCCCTGGGAGCCCGCGACCAGGTGCGCATCCAGCTCGTCCAGCCGCCGGGTGTAGATGGCGACCTCGCCCCCCTCGGGAGCGACGTAGGCGATGGTCGAACCGTCGGGGGAGAGCCGCACGCCGTAGGGCGGCACATCGACCGGCAGGGTCAGGGCGAAACGCGCGGGCGGGACCACTGGCCTGACGGTGAGGAGCGTCGACGTGGTCACGGCGACAAGCGCGACGAGGACCGTAGCGACCGCAAGGACGGCCAGGTGACGGCGGAACCACGGTACCGCCGGTACCGGCGCCGCCAGCGGCACCGACTTCTGCGACGCGAATCCGGCATTCCCCAGCGCCGCCCCGAATGCCGCCGCGCTTGAGAAGCGATCGGCCGGGAGCTTCTCCAGCGCGGTCATCACCGCCGCCTCGATGTGGGGCGGGATGCTCTTGCGCTGGAGGGTGAGCGGCCGCGGCTCGTCGGTCATCACCCGGGCGACGATGGCCTGCGGGGTGGGCCCATTGAAGGGGGGCTCACCGCTCAGCATTTCATACAGCACACAGCCGAGGGCGTAGACGTCGCTCCGGGCGGTGATCTCCCGCTGGCCCATCGCCTGCTCGGGGCTCATGTAGTGCGGGGTACCGAGCGACATGCCGGTCTCGGTCATGCGAGAGCCGCCCTCGGAGCGCGCGGCGGCGAGCGCGATGCCGAAGTCGGCCACCATGGCGTGGCCGCCGTGGAGCAGGATGTTCTCCGGCTTGATGTCGCGGTGGATGACGCCGTGGGCGTGGGCATACTCGAGGGCATCGGCCACTTCGCGCGCGATGCGCACCGCGTCCTCGACCGGCAGCTGCTGCTCCCGCTGGAGCCGGTCGCGGAGACTCTCCCCCTCGACGTAGGGCATCACGTAGTAGACGAAGTCTCCCCGCCCGCCCGGCCCCTCACCGGTGTGGCCGCTGTCGAAGAGCGCGAGGATGTGCGGGTGCTGGAGGTTGGCAGTGGTCTTGATCTCGGCCAGAAAGCGCTCCGCACCGATGACCGCGGCGAGTTCCGGCCGCAGCACCTTCAGCGCGACCTTGCGGTCGTGGCGAATGTCCTGGGCGAGATACACCGTGGCCATGCCCCCCTGCCCCAGCTCCCGCTCGATGCGGTAGCGGTCGGTGAGGGCGGCGGTGAGGCGGTCCATGATTTCGGTCATCGCTTCACTTTCATCTTCGTCCTGAGTTCCTGGAACCAGTTCTCCACGTACACCACTTCCCCGGGCGCGTCCCCGCCGAGTTCACGGATCATGAGGAAGCGGCGGTCGTCCGGCGACACATCGTACTGCTGGCGGTTGCGGGCGGAGTGGTACCCCGCCACCGAGAAGAGCGCCCGGGGGACACCGGAGGTGAAGCTCGGGCCCGGTGCCACGTCGACCGCCATGAGACGCCCGCCGCTCTTGAAGAACAGCTCTCGGCCGCTGTTGGCCCACCTGGGTTCGGTGCCACCGTCGCGGGAGATGAGCCGCTTCACTTTCATATCGGGGAATGACGTCACGTAGATTTCCGGACGCCCCGATTCGTTGGAGGCATACGCCAGCCACCGCGAGTCGGGGGAGAGGGCCACCTGCACGGTGAGGCTCTTGTCGGCCAGCAGCGGCATGAGCGTCGTGTCCCCGCTCGTACGCCTGGCATAGACGTTCCCGCCGCTGCCAGGCTCATCGGCACGAATCACCAGCCACTTCCCGTCCCGCGAGTACTCCGCCTCCCACAGGCCGGAGGTGTAATCCACGATGCGGCTCGCCGGCGCACTCCCGTCCGCCGGGCCCAGGTAGGCATCATAATTGTCCTGGTCGGTGACACCGGCGCGGTTCGAGAGGAACACGATCGACTGGCCGTCGCGGGTCCACCAGGGGCGCCAGTTGACCGTCCCTTCGTTGGTGAGCCGTTGCCGGCTCCCGTTCGGACGCCTGATCCAGATGTGCGTCTCGTCATCCTGCAGACTCACCGCCAGCGAGTTACCATCGGGTGAGAGCGCCGGATACTCGAAGCGGCCCCGCCATGCCGAGTCGATCGGTGTGGCGGCGCCATCGCGGGTGACCCAGACGAGCTCGGAGAGCGAAGCCCCGCCGCCTCCCACGGTGTAGAGTGCCGCGCCCGAAGGCGACAGGGTGAAGCTCATCGGATGCACCCCTTCGATCACCGGCACGGCCCCGCTCCGCAGTGTGAGGCTCTTCGGGTCGAACTCCGCAGCGTACAACCCCCCGTCCCGGTCGGTGTAGAGCAGATGCCCGGTGGGAGCATACCAGGCGCCCGCCGCGCGCTCGACTAACAGGCGGGCGCTGTCGGCCGCGAAGTCGTAAACAGAGACCGCCGAACCGACCCCGCAGTTCCCGGGGCACGCGGTATAGAGGATTCCCCGGCTGCCGGGCAGGGGCCACAGCGACGGGCCGTTGAGGCGTCCCGCCGAGCTCGCACGCGTCACAACCGTGCTGGCCCCGCCGCCGGCGGAGACCCTGCGGAGACCGAACTCATCGTCGAGGTACACGATCGTCTGGTCATCCAGCCACGCGGCCACGTTGTAGACCGGCTGCGCGTCCTCCGCCAGCGTGATCGAGCCCCCACCTGCGGAGGGCATCTTTCTGAGCTTGCCATCCACCGTGACGTAGCCGATCCACTCGCCATCGGGGGAGAAGAACGGTGAGAGACCTCCCTCCGTCCCCGCCAGCGGCGTCGGTTCGGTCTCCTGGCGGAGTTTTCGCAGGAGCTGCAGCGTCGCTCCCACGGAGTCCGAGAAGACGATGCTCGATCCGTCCGGCGCGATCGCCGCCTGGGACCCGTATCGCTCCAAGCCTGGCGACAGGAACGACGCGAAGGGGTGCCGCCAGAGTGTCACGCGCTGGCGGCTTACGGGAGCCTCAGGGGAGCCACCCCGGATCGCGAGAACGGAGACCGCGATGGCGATGACGGCGAGGGCACCAAAGGCGATCAGGCGATTGGGCGATTGGGCGATTGGTGCGGTGACCTGAGTGGTCCTGCTCTCGTACCGTCCGGTCGTCTTGCCCTCGAGCGCGGCCGCGAACTCCGCCGCGCTCGCGAAGCGGTCGGCCGGAAGCTTCTCCAGCGCCTGCTGCACCGCCGCCTCGATGTGGGGCGGGATGGTGCGCCGCTGCGCCGTCAGGGAGCGCGGCTGCTCGGTCATCACGCGGGCCACGATGGCCTGGGCGGTGGCGCCGGTGAAGGGCGGCTCGGCGGTCAGCATCTCGTACAGCACACACCCCAGCGCGTAGATGTCGGCCTTGGCGGTGATCTCGCGCTCGCCCATCGCCTGTTCGGGCGCCATGTAGTGCGGGGTGCCGAGCGACATGCCGGTCTCGGTCATGCGGCTGCCGCCGTCGCTCCGGGCCGCGGCCAGCGCGATGCCGAAGTCGGCCACCATGGCATGACCGCCGTGGAGCAGGATGTTCTCCGGCTTGATGTCGCGGTGGACCACGCCCTGGCTGTGGGCGTAGCCGAGTGCATCGGCCACTTCGCGGGCGATGCGGACCGCGTCATCGACCGGGAGCTGCTTCTCGCGGGTCAGCCGGTCGCGCAGCGATTCCCCCTCGACGTAGGGCATGACGTAGAAGACGAAATCGCCGCCGCGCCCCTCCCCGATGTGGCCGCTGTCGAACAGCGCCAGGATATGGGGGTGCTGGAGATTGGCGGTGGTCTTGATCTCCTGCAGGAACCGGTCGGCGCCGATGATGGCAGCGAGCTCGGGACGCAGCACCTTGAGCGCGACCTTGCGGTCGTGGCGGAGATCCTGGGCGAGATAGACGGTGGCCATGCCGCCGGCGCCGAGCTCGCGCTCGATGCGGTAGCGGTCGGCGAGGGCGGCGGCGAGCTGCTGACTGGGTGTCGTCATGGGTCGGGACGAAAGCTACCCTGTCGAGGGGCTCAGTCCAGAGTGTGGCGGAGAGCGGTTGAGCGCCGTAAAGAGCCGACTAGCCGGGGTAGGTTGTGCGGTGTCCCTCGCGCGATGCGTTCGGGACCGAGAAGGAGAAAGTTCGGGGTCGGCCCGGAGCTAGACAATCCCCGGAAGCCAGCGCATGTTCGGCATCTCCCCGCCTGGCGCCGTGACGGCCAGACCAGGAGAAGCCACGACAGGGCGGCATCACCGCCCGGCTCACCGGGGAGCGATCCGTGACCGATGCCTTTGCTGCACTCCGGGCAGCGCTGGCCGGACGCTACGCTTTCGAGAGGCGACAGGACAGCTCCCCGCCCCTGCTGGGACGCGGGGGCATGGCTGAGGTCTACCTCGCTCAGGACCTTCGCCATCACCGCCAGGTCGCGATCAAGGCCCTGCAGCCCGTGGTCGCCCACACCATGGGAACGAAACGGTTCCTGCAGGAAATCGAGATCGACGCCCGCCTCTCCCACCCCAACATCCTTCCGCTGTTCGAAGCCGGCAGCATCGACTTGCCCGACACCCTGCCGGTGCTCTGGTTCGCCATGCCGTATGTGGCGGGGGGCACACTCCGCCGCCGCCTGGACCGGGAAGGACAGCTTCCCATCGACGTGGCGCTGCACATCGCACGGCAGGTCGCCGAGGCGCTTGCGCACGCCCACCGGCACGAGATCGTCCACCGCGACATCAAGCCCGAGAACATCCTGCTCGACGGGGACGACGTCTTCCTGGCCGATTTCGGCATCGCCAAGGCGATCAGCCTCGGCGTCGAGGGGATCACCTCCTACGACAGGGTGGTGGGGACGGTCGCGTACATGAGCCCGGAGCAGGCCGAAGGGGCGGGAGTGCGGCGACTCGACGGCCGGAGCGACATCTACAGTCTCGGCTGTGTGCTGTACGAGATGCTCTCGGGAGAACCGCCCTTCACCGGGCCCTCCTCGCAGGCGGTACTCGCGCGGCACAAGCTGGAGCCGCCACACTCGATCAGTGTCGTGCGTCCGAGCGTTCCGCGCGGGCTCGAGAAGCTGGTGGAGCGCAGCCTGGCGAAAGTCCCCGCGGACCGCTTCGCGACCGCCGCTGACTTCGCCCAGGCGCTGAGCCATCCCCCCGAGCACTGGGAACGCCAGGACCGCTTCCGGCCCTCGCGCCCCGTCACCTGGTCGCTGGCTGCGGCCGGCGTCGCGCTGCTGGTGCTGCTCGCCCTGCTTTGGTCGAAGCCGACGTCGAAGTCTCCCGCCCCGAATCGCGTCGTGATCTTCGCCGTCGCACCCGAGCCCGCCGACGGAGCCGACTCCAGCCTCCCTACCAGCGTCACCGAGGCGCTGCTGACGACGATAGGCAGCACTTCCTCCTTCACCGCCATCGACGGCCGCCGGCTCGACACCAGGGCATCCGAGAAGTCGCGCGCCGCCGGCGTGGGGGCGGGCTACTACCTGCGCTCGGTGCTGCACGCGTCGGACTCGCTCCGGCTGCGGCTCGAGCTGCACGACCGGGTCACCGACACCGTCCTGGTGCGGATCCTGGCATTCGGCACCGGTGCCACCGGCTGGGAGATCGGCTTCCACGCAGCCCAGCGCCTGGTGCCGCTCCTCTTCCCCAGCTCGCACGACCGCGACTTTCCGCTCCTCACAACGGTGGGGCCGGAGGCGCTCGCCGAGTTCTTCCAGGCGGAGCAGCGCTACCGGGAGTCCTCCTTCGAGGAGGCGCTCGGCCACTACTTGCGAGCAGTCGCGGTGGATTCCGGCTTCGCGCTGGCGGGGCTGCGCGGCGCGCAGGCCGCCACCTGGACCAAGCAGCCCGACCAGGCGCGGTCGCTGCTCGGCGTCGCTCTCGCCCGCTCGGCCGGCCTGCCGCCCCGTTTCAAGCGGCTGGCCGGCGCCCTCGATGCGTATCTCGGCGGCAAGGCCGACTCCGCCGTCGCGCGACTTCGCCAAATGCTCCGGGAGGACGGGGAAAGTCCCGAAGCGTGGATGCTGCTGGGAGAGACCTACACCCACCTGCTGCCGGCCGAGGGGCCGCTCGACTCCCTGGCGGAGGACGCCTTCCGGCGGACCCGCCAGCTCGACTCGAGCTTCACGCCAGTGCTGTTCCACCTGATCGAGTTCGCCGCCAGGCGGGGCGACACGGTGGAGGGGGGCCGGGCGCTGCGACGGCTGAAGACGGCGCGGCCAGACAGCATCACGCTCGGCTCGGCGGAACTCATGCTCCGGTGCGTCACACGGCCGCTCACGATGGACCAGTGGCGCGAAACGGTCGAGCGCAGCCCCGATCAGGTCCGTGTCGCGGCCCAATCGCTCTCGGTCGCGGGTCTTCGCCAGCGGGCGTGCGCACGCGACGGATGGCAGGCGTTGCTGGCGTTCGACGCGGGCGAGACGGAGACCGCCACCTTGCGCCGGTTCGGGGCCCGGCTCGCTTTGCAGCACCTGCTCGTGGCGGAGGGGCGAGATGCGGAAGTCCGCGCGCTGTGGAACGCCGACACTCTCTTCAACCTCAGCTATGGCGACCAGATGCTCGTGCTGGACGCCCTGGCGACGGGGAGGTTCGCGGCGCACGCCGACCGTTTCGCTGAGCGGCACTTTGCAGAGCTGGCCGCGGGCGACAGCGTGGCGTCGCACGACCTGTGGCTGGCGGGGAGCTGGGCGGCTCGCCGGGGCCGCGCGGGGCCGGAGCTTCGGGCCGCGGCAGAGTCGCTCGCCGCCCGGGCAAGGCGCGGAGGAGGGCGGCGGGACAGCCTCCTCGCGCGGAGCCTGGCGGCGCAACAGACGCTGGCGCGCGGCGACACCACGCTGGCGCTGGAGCAGTTGCGGGCGCTGACACCGAACGCCACCGAGACGGTGCTCATCGC
>Ga0315273_10005145_pt1 | contig 16149 bp, 12 predicted proteins | sample YL17G02_0_MG_FD_205753 | JGI IMG/M metagenome (GOLD analysis project Ga0315273, IMG submission 205753) | Sediment microbial communities from Yellowstone Lake, YNP, Wyoming, USA - YL17G02_0 | ecosystem: Environmental > Aquatic > Freshwater > Lake > Sediment | place: USA: Wyoming | collected... | reverse complement strand
AACCAGGACATGGGTGGCCGGCGCAGCAGCGGCCTTCCCAGCAGCCTGCCCGCCTGAAACACCAGCAGGTCCCCCACGAAAATTCCCGTGAAGCAGGCGATGGTTGCGGGCCAGAAGGCGATGGTCCCTCGGGCCACCATCAGTCCCGCGGTGATACAGGTCAGGTCTTCGCTGACCAGCGTTGCGGCCGCGAGCAGAAGGCAGATGATGACCAGCGCGAATCCTTCGGCACGTGGCAGGTGTCGGGGATCGAACGGTCGCGCCGCTTCTGCCTGGCGGCCAGCCTGGGCCTGGAACCGGTTCGGGGCCTCACCGCGGTCCACGCGATCGAGGAACGCCCCGATCGGGCCGGCCAGGTCGTTCGGCCGGACGAATGCCGCGAAATGGTCACCGTCGGGGTCGAGGTGGAGTTCGCTCTGGGGAACGATCCGCGCATGCTCTCGGGCGGCGGCGGCCGGGACCAGAACATCCCGCTCACCGTGCAGGATGAGCATCGGGCCTTGATACCGCTCGAGGATGCCGCGGAGCGGGCGCTGGTCGGTGTGGTAGAAGTTCCGGGCGTATTCCAGGCTGAGCATCCCACCATCAAATGCGCCGAAATGGGGCACTCCCTCGCGGAGCAGCCACAGCCCGGCCAGTTGCAGCCCATGGACGGCATGATTGAGGGTGTAGTCGCCGAGCAGCTCGTACTCCTGTGCCCCGATCGCGGACAGCAGGGTCAGGGAGCGCACCCGGTCGGGGGCGAGGCCCTGCATTTCGAGCACGACTCCACCGCCCATGCTGAACCCCACCAGATGCGCCTCCCTGATCCCGAGGCTATCGAGCAGTTGCAGCAGGTAGGCGGCGTGCGCTCGGGTGGAGTACGAGGGAGAGTGCCGGTCAGAGCCGCCAAATCCCGGGAGGTCCGGGGCGATGGCCGGGCGAGTTATACCGAGCAGCGAGGCCAGTTTGGAAACTTCCCCGTTGTCGCCTGGGCTTCCATGGACCAGCACCACCGGCGTGCGGTGGCTCCCGGAAGGACCGGTGACGCGAAACGCGATCCGAACGGTGCCGGGATATTCCTTCAGTCCGTCGGTAGGGTGGACGGTGACGACCTGCTCGTCAGAGTCGGTGGTCGGTGTGAACGGCTTGAAGAACCGGACAGTGTGCGAGGCGGCGAGGGAGATCAGGTAGGCGCCGAGAATCCATCGGCCGGGCCGGAACCGGCGCACTGGATCAGGCGTGATAGGGGTCACCGGCGGGTGCGGCCGAGGGGATTCGCCACCCAAGTGCCAGCGGCGGAAGCGGGTCTGACCGGCAGGGCGAGTCGGGATAGTGCAGGAACCGGGCGTCCCTGCTGCTCACCTCGATGAGGCTGCAGCTCCGGGTCTCGGCGTCGGCGCGGTGCATGCACACCGACGCAGAGCCGGGTGAGGGGTCGTGGCTCCGGTGGAGTGCCAGGAGCGACTCACGTGCCTTCGGCGCCTCGCGCAGGAACGTCGCCTCGCGGGCCGCGCGCACCCGTCCCTCATCCACTGCCGAGCTGGTCAGGACCAGTCCCGGGCTGGCATGCGATCCACAGGCCAGCTGGCGACCATCCCAGACCGCGAGGCGTACCGGCGTGCCTGGCTCGATCGCCGCGATGGTAAATGGCGGGTAGCAGGCAATATCCCGCTCCTCGAGTGTCCTCTGGACCTCCAGCCCGCCCTGACTGGCCGCCAGCTCGAGCAGCAGCAGACCACGGCTGGTCAGCCCCGGTCGCGTCGTGTTGCCCTGCTGGTACCGATTCAGGAGGCCGAGCGAGAGGCCGAACTCGTTGACCAGCACCCAGGTGCCGCCGGCGTCCCCGTCAAGCGGGGCGATGAAGCTGACACCGCCCCTGTCGTGGATGGCCGGAGGAAAACCGGCTGACCGGGTGCGCCGTTCGTCCCGGTTGAAGCAGAGGGTGTAGCCATGTGCGCCCGGCAGCCAGCTCAGCGTGCACATTCCGCAGCGTGCCGCTGGGCAGCGATCGTCGAGGGCGCCACACCGAAGTCCTCGCCGGTGTCGAAGCCAGCGTGAGTGAGGAGGTGCTTGATCAGCGCGTAGTGGTGCACTGTGTGGCTGACCAGAAATTGCAGTTCCCGGTTGATCGAGCTGTGACTCCAGTCGGGCGCATCGTCCCGGTCGGCGACGCTCCGCGTGCTTACGGTCAGGGGGTGACTCGCCAGGTCGCGGGGGATGCCACCGAGATCGGTGAGGAATCCGAGCACTGTCGCCAGCGCCAGGCTGCGGTTGTTCTCGACAGGTCCGTGGCGTTCGCGGGCATCGTAGTCGATCCTCCCTTCCGGCAGCCCCATGAGGAAGGAGCGGTAGTGATCGAGCACGTGCCGAAAATGCGTCCCAACCGGCGAACGCCCGTCCTCGTCCCCGGCGGTGGCGTACGTGGCGTCGTCCATCCGCCGGAGCAGGTCAGCGGCCTGGTGCAGCACAATGAGGTTTCCGTCGACTGCCTCGAGGCGATCCATTAGCGGGACTCCGACACCACGGGAGTAAACTGGTCTTCCACGGCCTGGTGGAGGCGTGCGGCGAGTGCGCGGCGCTCCCCTTCCTGTACTGCAAACGACCCAAAACGCACCGTGGCTTCGATCCACGGAAGCCGTGCCAGCCCCGGCAGGTGACCGGTGAAGGTCATGTCGCCCCACCAGCAGACGGCCTCATGGGCCGGCGGTCCTCCCGCGGGCGTGCGGTAATGCAGCGAGGCGAAGTGCACCGGAAAGCCGGTTTGCGCGGCCCACTCGAGCAGCGCCGGCCGGAACGGGAGCACTCGTTCGCCCGCTGAGCTGGTCGCCTCCGCAAAGATAATCACCGAGTCCCCTCCTGCGATCGCTGCCGCGAGGGCATCGGCGACGCGGAGGGCGTCACGGCGCGAGCGCCGGTCGACGAATATTGTTCCCGCGGACCGCGCCAGGAGGCCGACGCCGGGCCAGCTCCGCACCTCCTGTTTGGCGACAAACCGGCCGGGCGCCACCGCCCCGAGGACCGGCACGTCGAGGTAACCCAGGTGGTTCGACACCAGCAGGAACGGGCTGCGGGGGACCGGTCCCTCCACCCGGAGCCGGACCCGGAGCAGCCGACAGACGCCACGAGACCACAGCCCCAGCATTCTTACTCGTCCGCGGGCGCGAGCACCCGGAAACGGCGCCGTCAGGAGCAGCGCGGTCAGCGTTACCCCGTAACAGGCCAGGCTCCAGGCGCCGAGTGCCAGCAGCCGGGGCAACGGCGCGCCCTCAGCGGAAGAAGAAACGGTACTGGTGCGGATCGAGTTTCTCCACGTCGAGCGATACCAGGAAATCAATCGTCCCGAACTGGCGGTCGATCGCCGGTGCGCTGACGACCATCGCGCCGAGCGAGAGATAGCTCCGGAACAGGGGAGGGATGGCCGGCGTCGCGGCCCGGACCGACGCCTCGGCGACCCCGTCACAGCTGAACCCACTGAGTGGTCGAGCCCACAGGGACGGATGGCGGTGGCCTTCGCGGTCGAGGAGGCGCGCCGTGGCGACGCCCAGTGCCGGCTCTTGCGATGTGAGCGAGCAGCAGCCGAACAGGTAGCGCTTGCCGTTCCGCTGCATGTAGATCGCCAGCCCCCGCCACAGCAGGTTCAGCACCCGACCGTTCCGGTGCCCGCGCGCCACGCAGGCGCGTCCCACTTCGACCGCCTGAGCCAGGTAGCCGGTTGGAAAGTCGGACAGGTCAAATTCCGCGGCCGCATAGAATCCGCGTCCGGCGACAGCCATCCCGGCGGTCTGCAGGCGGTAGGTGCCGACCACGGACCGATCCGGGCCGCGGGTGATCATCAGGTGGTGAAACGACAGATCCAGCTCATCGTGGTCCCTGCCGGTCGCGAATGCGCTCTCGAGCCCCTCGCCCAGCTCGAGGTTGAAGACTTCGAACCTCAGGCGCTGGATGGCGTCGAGATCATCCATCGTCCTCGCGAACCGGACCTCGTAGCGCCCCGCGCCAAGCACCTCCGGCGGCAGCAGCTCGGGAAAGGCCGGGTACGGGGAGCCCGGTTCCCGGGTCTGGCAGTCTGCCGGTGCCGGCTGTCGCGACGGGGCGTCGGAAGCGTACATCGCATCCTCTGAAGCTGCGGGGACTGGCTCCGTGAGGGAACGGCAGCCTGGGCCGCGATGGGGTCACGGGCATGCCGACAAACGGTGACGCCGAAACCTGCGTACCGCAACCGCTCGCCCCGGGCGTCCGGTGGGCGCGGGACCTGGCTGTGCCGTCGGAGCACGGCGAGGACAGTGGTCAGCCTGCCCCAATGACCAACCCCGCCTGAGTTGGTTTCTCGGGGCGGGGTATCGTGTCTGGAAGTGCGCCCGAGACGATTCGAGCGTCCGATGCCTTGTTCCGGGGGCGGCCTCCGGGCACCCTTCGCCACTCAAATACCGGCACCTACGCAGCACGCCCCCCACCAGCACCTACCAGCACTCACAAGTGCTGCGACAATTCCCGCGACTGGAGTTGACCCGGCGGTTTCAAGCGGTCGTTGCCACAGGATTCGCAATGCACGATGCTGGCGCTCGCCCAGGCCGACCGGACCACGCGCGTACCGAGATCCACCCTCACCTTGGCCGAGGGGGTGACTGCGGCCACGTCCGACAAGCCCGACCGCGCCGCGCCGGTAAGGACCGAGTCCTTCGAGGGAAAGCCGGAAAACCTGGCACTGGCACTCAGTCCTTGATCCCAGTCCTAGTTGATCCTGACGATCTGACCGTCCGACGGCACCCCGGATGCGTTGAGGATGAACAATAGATAGTGCCCGGGAGGAGCGAGATTGGGATTCGCGGGGCTGGAAATGAGCAAGTCGTTCCCCTGGTTGGTAAAGGACAGGTAGTTCATTCGCTGGTTCTGGTTGAACGCATGGGTCACCGATGAAAGTCGGATCCAGGTCACCTTGGTGATGCTGGCAGCGTCCGGGCTGGTCACCAGCATGGTTTGCCCGTACCCCACCGCAGTGGGCGACGCCGATATGACGGGCCGAACGGCTGGGCTACCATCGCTCTGGAAGAGGTAGTTGGGAGAGTAGATCTCGGCGTCGTACCGATCCACTTCTCCAGTGGCCGCCGGTTGGCCACTACCCGCCGAAAGCACGCGGCCATCGGGCAGCAACACCGCGGAGGAGTGGTACAGCCGCTTGACCGTCATGCTGGCCATCGCCGTCCAGACTTCCGTCGTTGGGTTCCACAGTTGTGCACTCAGCTGCGCCCCAGCGGCACCGTTGAACCCGGGGCTGCTGGTGCCGCCGGTGACGAGCACGGTCCCATCGGCCAGCAGGGTGGCGTTGAGCTGCCGCCGCGGCACGGGCAACGGGTTGGTTGATCTCCAGGTGGCAGCGCCGCTGAGATCGATGACTTCCGCGGTGCTGGTCGGTGGGTCGCCGCCACCAACGAGGAGAATCTTTCCCGCATCGTACATCACGGCTGAGCCGTAGGGTCGCGTTCCGAAGCTGCTCGACGGTCCATTACTCCAGGCGCCGGTAGCGCTCGTCGTGAGGAAATGGGTCGCCTGGTTCGGGCCGGCTTCGAAGGCGCGGCCATCCGGGGCGACAAACATGAATGGGTAGTAGGGCTGGCTCAGCGGGGCGCCGGTCAAGCGACGCCAGGTCCCGTTGGTCTGGAATACTTCCGGAACGACATTGTTGGTGGACTGCTGATCGGATCCGGCAACCGTCAAGACCTCGCCGTTGGGCAGCGTGGTTGAGGTTGGGTACCACCTCCCCAATGCCATCATGGGGGCCTGCGTCCACGCTCCAGTGTTGAAGTCGAAAATATAGGTATCGGGGAGGCCGGTATTGTCGGCGATGTGGCCGCCCGTCACGAGCAAGCGGCCGTCAGGAAGCAGCGCATGGCCGCTGCAGAAGATATTCGCCGCGAGCGGCATCGCTTGGAAAGTCCCATCCGCGGGATTCCACTCGGCGGGCGCACCTTGGGGAATGCGTCCCCATGTGAGGACCTTCCCGTTCGGCAGCACGTGACTGTGAATGGCGACCACTGGCCACGACATTACCGGCGACCACCCTCCGACGGTTGACGGCCCCACCGAGGGAGGAGGACTGCCCAACTGGATCTGCGTGTCGTCGAACCAGGCAGTGCCCACCCCGTCCGGGTCCGCCGCGGTCTTCAGCTGAAGTCGGACCACCACCGCGTTGACCGGCGCGGTGGTGGTCCCCATTAGTTGGGTCCACCCCTGGGTCCCCTTCACCGTGCCCAACACGTCGGTCCCGAGCAGTGCGCCCGGCGGCAGCCCCTCCGGCAACCCGGCCGCGTTCAGCCACAACAGACTGACGGTTGTCCCCGCCCCGCCTATTCCGCTGGTGGAAACCCACGCGGCCGCGTCCAGGCTGGCTCCACCGGTTACCGGCACATCTTGATACACCACCCTCTCATAGGTCTTGTGAACCGTGCTCTGCTGTGATCGTACGCCTGAATGTGCCGCGGTGGTCACCACGGAACGCCCGGCGCTCGCGGTCCGTTGCCAACCTGTGCCGCCTCCCTCGAATCCGGGATCGGAGAGGGCGTTCTGGAGCGGCGTGTTGTTGATGCTGACCGTGACCCCGGCAGAAACCGCGGTGTTGCCCGCGAGATCCCTGGCGCTGGCGGTCAAGACGTGATTGCCGTTCGCCAGGGCACTGGCGTCGAGAGACGCCGAGAAGGGAGAGGAGGTGTCTTCAGTGCCGAGATTGCCGCCATCGAGCTGGAACTGGACCCCTATGACTCCAATGTTATCGGAGGCGGAGGCGTCAACGGTCACCCTCCCAGAGAGCAGAGCGCCATTGACCGGAGCGGTGATGGTAACCGAAGGAAGCGTGGTATCGGGAGGTCCCACCGCGCTCAACGTGAGGTCGGAATCATCGAACCAGGCGGTGCCCACCCCGTCCGGGTCTGCCGCGGTCTTCAGCTGAAATCGGGCCACCACCGTGTTGGCCGGCGTGGTGAAGGTCCCCACCAGTTGGGTCCACCCCTGGGTCCCGCTCACCGTCCCCAGCACGTCGGTCCCAAGCAGCGCGCCCGGCGGGAGCCCCTCCGGCAACCCGGCCGCGTTCAGCCACAACAGACTTACGGTAGCCCCCGTCCCGCCTATTCCGCTGGTGGAAACCCACGCGGCCGCGTCCAGGCTGGTTCCACCGGTTACCGGCGCGTCTTGAAACACATTCCGAACGTAGATCTTGCTGACCGTGGTCTGCTGAGCCCCTACCCCAGAGTGCACTGGCGTCCCCACGACCGTACGCCCGGTGAGGGCGGTCGACTGCCAGCCCAGGCCCCCACTCTCAAAACCAGGGTTGGTTAGCAGGGTCGCGGCGTTGGCCGCTCCGCTCCCCAACTGCGGGGCGCCGCGCTGCCTCGGTGCGATGGTATCCTCGCTCGTGCAGGTAAGCTGCGTCGCTGCAATGGCGAGCGGGAGTAGCCCGAGACGAGCGAACGAAGTGAAACGACAGGGTGAAACCAGCGCGATCATGAAGAGGCTCCGCAGGTGGGCAGGCGCCGCCAGGATAGGAACTTCAATCCTGCTCACGAGAGTATGCACCGTCCCTGCGCCGTGAACAAGCGGTGAGTCAAGATCGGGCGGGTGCCGGATGGGTGAGCCGCGTGCCGAACCGAGCCACCCGCCGGGGTCGCGGGGCGTGTCCTGAGGTCGGCTCAGGTCCGCACAGGGGACAGGGCCTTTCCTGCCCTCCAGAAAGCGGTCGCTGCGCTGTCTGCTGCGGGGGACGCTTGCACCGGCGCTGCACGCGGTCAGCTTCCATTCCGGATGCTGGCCGATCTCGTGATTCCACCACGACTTGGCTGCAGCGGCGAAGCCCCACTCGTTCAAGTGGCGTGCTTCGAGCGGCACATCATCCTCTGAGGGGCATGGTCGCCATCCTGGTCCTGGCAGCGGCAGCCGGTACGTCAATCTTGCTCGACAGGGTGAAGAGGGCGACAGGCGCCGAGGCCCGCCCGTTTGCCACCGTCGTCCAGGACGCGGCGGGCCTCCCGGTACAGGTTCACCCCGTCAATCATTCTCCTTGGAGTTTTCGAACTGGATGTGGCGGATGCGGGGTCGAACGGAATCGGCCGAGTGTCGCCGCGGACGGTGAGCATCGCGTCGGAACCAGCCGGTAGTTGGCCTGGAATGTCGGCCGGTCCGGGTGGCAGCGATCTATCTCCGGCTGTCCCCGGTGCTATTTCTGGGGATCTGGTCGCGTGCTGTGGGCCCCGCCTGAGTCTGGCCAGTTGAGCAGTTCCAAGTCCATGACGAACAGCACCGGGCCGTAGCCGTTCCGCCCCCCCGCTAGTCCATGTATGTCAACTGCGTCCAAGAACACGTCGTGCCAGGCGCCGCCTTCTCGGTCTCTCGCATTCCAAGCTTTCGCCGTTCGAGGCGACCCAGGGTTGGCCGCGGTTCCCCGTGACAACAGCCAGCCTGCGTCGAGAAAAGACTGGGCGCTCGTCACACTGGTGGCGTGGTGCGAGTGAGTGTCGACATTAGCGCGGGCTATGTCCAGCACTTCTGGGCCAGCGAAGGGATGCAGGGCCACCGGGATTGGCACAGGCCCCGAGGTTAGGGCTGCCCCCGGGGCCTGCTGCGACAATTCCTGCGAGGACGACTTCCAACAGTGAGCCAAATCAGTGCGCCCGAGACGATTCGAACGTCCGACCTCTTGCTCCGGAGGCAAGCGCTCTATCCAGCTGAGCTACGGGCGCGTGGGGGAGGGAAAATCGCCGCCCGCCGCGCTTTACGCAACCACGGCGGCCAAGGGGGAAGGCGGATTCGCTTCGATCTCGCGCGACTGCGGGGCGCCCTCCAGCCAGGTCATCATCTCCCGGTGGAGCTCCACCGTCCTCACCGGCCGGTCCGGCCGTGGGTGGCTCGACCAGACCGGTACCTGCATGTGCGCCCGGATCAGGCTGCCATGCCCAGACCGATGTTCCGGGATCTCGAACCGATCCCGGAAGTCGAATCCCTCCCGCGCGACGACCACCAGGTCACCAGTTCGGGTCGCGGTAAACTGGTCGAGCAGCTGCACGCAGGCGTCGGGGTAGGGTGCGTCCCAGGTCCGGTCGAGCCACTCGCCAGCTGTGCCCGACACCGGGCCACCCAGTCCCAGCGGGTCCCCCGAAATCGGCTGGTAGTGGATCCGTTCACCCTCCCGAACGATGGCAGCCTGTTGAGCGGCCGCGATCCCGGACGCTACTCGGACTTCGCCAGTCCGCTCCTCGGCCGCCACCAGGGCGACGGACGGTTCACTCGCCAATGCCGCCACCAGGTCGCGGTTGATACCGAATGCCTCAGGAGACCGGAGACGCGCCAGGGACCAGCGTGTCTCCCGGCGCTCGTTGGGCCGGGCGTAGACCATCGCGGAGCCGTTCCCGGCGACCATGACCGCCGCTCTCGGGTTCCGCTCCCAGAGGATGGGGTGCGACAGCGTCGGCACGCCCTGGTCGCGGAACCAGTCGGCGAGATCGAGATGGTGCTCGACCACCGCGGCACCGTGGTCGCTGACCACGAGAACCAGGGTCTCCTCCAGCTCGCCCCGCCGGGACAGTCGGGCTCGCAGCCGGCCCATTGTTCGGTCGACGGCGCGGAGGGCCCGCAGCACGTGGGGCCCGTCCGGCGAGCTCCGGTGGGTGTAGCCGTCCACCGCAGGGAATTGTGCGAAGATGAGCCGCCAGGGCCCGTCCACCGCCCGCAGGAGGTGGCGGGATACCGACTGGTCGGATGGCTGGTGCCACATGGCGTAGTGAGCCAGCGCGCCCCAGAGCTGGCGCTCGGTCCGGCTTGGGTTCCGCCGGGGAGTGAGGCCACGACTGATGGGGGTGAAGATGCCGATGCTTTCTGGAATCGCCTCGAAAACCGTCGGGACGTCGGCCGGAATGTCGCGATCGACGAAGCCGGCCTGATAGCCGCAGTAGCTCCGGACCACGTCCCGTTCGCGCCACCAGCGTCCGCTGTAGGCGCTGCGGTCGAGCCAGCGGATGGACGGGACATTGCACTCACCCGGCGTCCTCCCCGTGAGGAACGGCAGGTAGGCAACCGTCGTGGTCGACGGAAACGCGGTGATGCCACGTCCCCGGCTGCCACCTGCCAGCATCGCCGAGAGGGCGGGGAGTTCACCCCGTGCCAGGGCTTCTTCGGCCACGTCGGGACGGAGACCGTCCACCAGCAGCAGTATCACACGACGCACCGCAGGCCTGTGTTGTTGAGAGATGACAACCTACTCCCGGATTCTTCATCTGGCAATTCGCAATGCGCTAACTTCGGTACTAGGCTTTTCTCTCCAGCTTCGCCGTCACCTCGAGTGATTCATGACCCGCCGACCGAGGTTGCCTGTCGCGCTGTCCCTGCTGTTCCTCTCCACCAGCGGGGTGGTTGCCCAGGAGGGTGAACCGGTGCTGGCCGTCAGGGTGGACTCCGCCCGGCACGAGGTGGTGCTCACCACGGGACCCTTCGACCTGCCATCGATGCCAGGGCACCAGCACGACGGCATGATGACGAAGTTCTCGACCCGTTTCGACTGGCCGGTGGAGGCGATGGGACGCGGGTTCACCTTCGAGCTGCGCGACGCCGAGGGCAGGAAGGTCTCGCAGCGCGTGCTCCACCACCTGATGCTCATCAACAACTCCCGGCGCCAGCTGCTGTTGCCGATGCGGGAGCGGATCATGGCCGTTGGTCGGGAGACCAAGAATCTCATGCTGCCGAATACCATCGGCATGCCTATCGAGGCAGGCAGCCGCATGAGACTTGACATCATGTGGCATAATGAGACCCCGGCAGACGCCGACGGCGTGATGCTCACCCTCCGTATCAGGTACTCTCCTGCCAACCTGGTGCCCGTCCCCACGACGGTCCTCCCGCTCTCCATGGACCTGGCTGATGGGCCGGGCAGGTCGAATTCCTTCCTGGTGCCACCCGGGCGATTCACCGCCTCGCGCGAGTTCATCATGCCGGTCACCGGCCGCCTCATCGCTGTCAGCGGCCACATGCACGACTGGGGCGTGGCACTCCGGCTGGAGGAAGCCGCCACCGGCAAGGTCCTGACCACCATCACCCCCGTCCTCGATTCCGCTGGCCGGATCACCCATATGCCGATCCGCCTCTTCGGCATCGCCGGCGACGGCCTGAAGCTGCGCGCCAACCGGCGCTACCGGCTGGTGGCGGTCTACGACAACCGGACCGATGCCCCGATGGAAGGCATGGCGCACATGGACGGAATATTTTCGCCCAGCGACCTCAGCAAGTGGCCGGACCAGAGCTCCAAAATGACTGCGTACCAGGACGATGGTGCGTATGTGCCGCCGACGGTGGAGGCCCCAATGGCATCGCCGGACTCGGCCACCGACCAGAGTCCGCAGCACCAGCACCCGCCGCGCTGAGGCCCCGCGCCGGGTGGGGTCCAGGGCATGAAGCAAAACCGCCGGCCATGGTCCGTAGTGGACGATCGCCGGCGGTTCTTTCTGGGTGTCGAATCGGGGCGCCGGGATTTGAACCCGGGACCTCCTGCTCCCGAAGCAGGCGCGCTACCGAGCTGCGCTACGCCCCGCGATTCCAGCGGGCCCTGAGGGACTCGAACCCCCAACCTTTTGATCCGTAGTCAAATGCTCTATCCAATTGAGCTAAGGGCCCATGGGCGGTACAAGGCTCGAACTTGTGACCTCCACGATGTCAACGTGGCGCTCTAACCAACTGAGCTAACCGCCCGTCACAGATGGATAGACGGACAGACGGTCGGTTGGTCAGGGAGGCACCGCGTGCGTCGGTCTCTCTGTCCCTCCGACCGTCTGTCCGTCCGACCGCTAATAGCGGGGGTGGGATTTGAACCCACGACCTCCGGGTTATGAGCCCGGCGAGCTACCAGACTGCTCCACCCCGCGATGGATGATGAAACCGTATGCGCGTACCACTTTGTGCGCCGACAGTAGAGAGCGGGAAACGGGACTCGAACCCGCGACCCCAACCTTGGCAAGGTTGTGCTCTACCAACTGAGCTATTCCCGCGAACGCGCCGGATTTTACCGACCGGCCGGACACTTCGCAACGGGGCGCCTCGCATCGCCGGCCACTGCCGCCGCTCGATGCTGCAATGGAGGCGAGGGGGATCGAACCCCTGACCTCGTGAATGCCATTCACGCGCTCTCCCAACTGAGCTACGCCCCCGTTATATTGGCGCGCCCCGCCGGCTCCCCGGGTAGCGAGAAGCATGGCAAGCTAGCGGGCGCCGTCATGGCGTGTCAAGTTAAGTCGCAAACAGGCATGGGGTCGGAGGCGAGACGGGGCACATGAAGAAACGGGCATCGGAGAAAAAGCAGCCGGCCAGGGAGGCCACCGGGAAGCCGTCGCGCGCGCAGCGGTCCGCGAGCCCGGACGAAGTGCCGCCCGAGGTACCCCTGAAGCCGCTCAAGCTGACCCCGGTCCAGGAGATCCTCGCCCAGAATCAGCCGGTCCGCCGCGCTCGCAAGAGCCGCCGCGAGACCGCCAAGACCCTCGGCGTCTACGACGCCGATCGCGACATCCTCGACCAGTATCTGCACGAGGTGAGCCAGACGCCCCTGCTCACTCACCCACAGGAGATCGCGATTGCCAAGCTGGTACGACTGGGTGATCCCGAGGCGATGCAGGAGCTGGTAAAGCGGAATCTCCGGTTCGTCATCTCGGTTGCCAAGAAATACCAGAACCGCGGGCTGCCCCTCACCGACCTGATCGGGGAGGGCAACGTCGGCCTGCTGACCGCGGCCCGGAAGTTCGATCCCGACCATGGCGTGAAGTTCATTTCTTATGCGGTCTGGTGGATCCGGCAGGCGATCCTCGCCAGCCTGGCGCGCCAGGGCCGCACCGTGCGGGTGCCGCTGAATCGCACGGCGGACCTCTCGCGCATCGTGCGGACCGCCGAGGCTCTGCGGCAGGAGTTGCGCCGCGAACCGACGCCCGAGGAAATCTCCCACGCCACCGGGCTCTCGCGCGAAGTGGTGCAGTCGCTTGCCGCGCTCAACACCAGCGAGGTGCGGCTCGACGCGCCGCTAGATCCGGAGGGGGACCGGTCCCTGATCGAGCGATTCGTGGTGGACGATCAGGCCGACGCCGAGGAACAGGCGATGGACAAGTTCCTTACCGACGAGATCGAGGCCGCCCTGGGCACGCTCGCGCCGCGGGACGCCAAGGTGCTCCGGCTGTATTTCGGGCTCGACGGCGGCCGGGAGCACACTCTCGAGGAGATCGGGGGCATGCTGGGTGTCACCCGCGAGCGGATCCGCCAGCTTCGCGACCGCGCACTCAAACGGCTGCGCGAGGGCGACGTCGGGCGCGCGCTGGCGAGCTTCGCGGCGTGACTCAGGCTCTCCCCTCGGGGCCGGGCCGAATGGCCCCGGCCGTGACGCGGGTCGGCCGATGGGGTATCGAATCGGCTCGGGCGCTGGCGGACATGCGGACCTGGCTGCCGCACGTGGTGCCTCAGATGCGGCGCTTGGGTGTCGATTCCGTCCCGATCGCGCTGTTCATCGCGACCTTCACCGGCATCGTCCTCGCGCTCCTCTCCAAGTACATCTTCACCGGCGCCGTGCCGCTCTATTTCGTCGGCGCGCTGGTGGGGAAGACCATCATGATGGAGCTCGGACCGGTGCTGACCGGCCTCGCGCTCGCCGGCCGCGTGGGCGCCAACATCGCGGCCGAGCTCGGTACCATGAAGGTGACCGAGCAGGTGGACGCCCTCGAGACCCTCGCCTACAACCCCATGAGCTATCTGGTCGTCCCGCGGGCGCTTGCGGGCGTGCTGATGTTTCCTGTGGTCACGGCGCTTGCCATGCTGGTCGGCACCGCGGCGGGGTGGTTCACCTCCATCAACCTGCTCGATCTCTCCACCCTCGAGTTCGTGAAGGGCCTGCGGCTCTTCTATCGCTTCAAGGACATCTGGTTCGGCCTGGTGAAGGCCGCCAGTTTCGGCGCCGCCGTCACCCTGGCGGGCTGTGCCATGGGGCTGGCGACCCGCGGAGGGGCCGAAGGCGTAGGCCGTAACACCACTCGCGCCGTCGTAATCGGCTGCGAGGCGATCCTCATGCTCGACGCCTTCTGGGCGCTGCTGCTGCTGTGAGGACGCGGCAAGTGGCGGTGAGGCCATGATCCGGTTCACGGAGCTGCACAAGGCGTTCGGGCCGAAGGTCGTGCTCGACGGGATGACGCTCGACATTCCCGACGGCGAGACCACGGTGATCATCGGGTTTTCCGGCAGCGGCAAAAGCGTCGCCCTCAAGCACATCGTCGGCCTGCTCACCCCAGACCAGGGCCAGGTCGAAGTGGATGGACGGGTGGTTCACGACCTCGACCCGGACCAGCTCGCGGTACTCCGGGGCGAAGTGGGCTACGTGTTCCAGTTCGCGGCGCTGTTCGACTCGATGACGGTCGAGGAAAACCTCCGGCTCGGCCTCAAGCGGCGTGGCCTCGACGAGGACGAGATGCGGCAGCGCGTCCGCCAGAGCCTCGCCCTGGTCGATCTGGCTGGCTCGGAAGCCATCATGCCGGCGGAATTGTCCGGCGGCATGCGCAAGCGGGTCGGGCTCGCCCGCGCGATCGCACTCCGCCCGCGCTACATTCTCTACGACGAGCCGACCACCGGGCTCGATCCGGTGACCTCCGCGGTCATCGACGAGCTGATGGTCCGCACCCGGCAGGAGCTGGGCGTCACCAGCGTGGTCGTCACCCATGACATGCGCAGCGCCTACACCGTCGGGGACCGTATCGCGATGCTCTACCAGGGACGTATCCGGCAGGCCGGTACCATCGAGGAGATCCGGCACACCGACGACCCTGTGGTCCGCAACTTCATCGAGGGCCGCCCGACGGAGGCCGAACGCCTCATGAACCAGAAGTCCGTCGCATGACGCGGCGTAACGAGTTTCTCGTCGGGCTGGTGCTGCTGCTCGCCATTGCCGCAGTCGTGGGCGGTGCCCTGTGGCTCTCCGAAGCCGACATCGGCCACCGGGAGGTCATTTATGTGGCGCGCTTCCAGACGGTCCGCGGGCTCACCCCCGGTGCCCCGGTCACCTATCGCGGCGTCCGGCTCGGCCGGGTCGAGGCGATTCGACTGGCCGGGGAGTTCGTCGAGGCCGACCTGCAGGTGGTGGCCGGCGTCGAACTCCCGGCCCGCCCGGCGGTGATCGCGGCTTCGCAGAGCCTCTTCGGCGAATGGTCGGCGACGATCGTCTCCCGGGACCCGCCGCCCGAGGATCCGAACGTCGCGGCGATGCTCAAGGCGACCGCGGCACCCGGGGACGACCGCTGGCCCGGGGCCACACTCCCGGACGTCGGCCAGCTTACCGCCGAGGCCGGCCGGATCGCGACCGACATCGCGGCAGTCGCGCAGCGCGTCCAGGAGACGTTCGACTCCACCGCGGTCTCCGAACTGCGTGAGAGCATTCAGGATTTCGCCCAGATCGCGGAGAACCTGGTCCGGTTCACCGAGACCCAGTCCACCCGCCTCGACCGGGTCACCGGAAACGTCGAGCGGTCGTCGGAGGCGGTGAAGGGCGCGGCGGGCCACCTGGAGACCACCCTCTCCCGGTTTGATTCCGCGACCGCCGATGGCCAGCTCCAGCGCATCCTGGACAACACGGCGGCCGGCTCCGGGGACCTGCGAGAGGCCAGCGCGGACCTGCGGAGCATTCTTGCGTCGGTGAGGGGTCAGGATGCCAGCCTGGTGCGCGCCCTGATGGCTGCGGACTCCGCCTTGACCCGCCTGCAGGAGGGAAGGGGCACGCTGGGCCTCATTTCACGGGATCCGGCCCTCTATAACGAATCGATCGAGACACTCCAGGACCTTCGTCGGCTCATCTCGGATATTCAGGTCAATCCACGCAAGTACTTCAAGTTCTCGGTGTTCTGATGGGGAAACGTCGTCGCAAGCCCGACCGCGAAGTCTCCGCCGGTGGTATCGTCTTCCGGCGACAGGAAGACCAGTCCGCGCGGTTCCTTCTCATCCGCGATCCCTACCAGCATTGGGGGTTCCCCAAGGGGCATCTCGAAGGCGAAGAGACCCCCGCCGAGACCGCCATGCGGGAGTCGGCCGAGGAAACCGGGCTGACCGATCTCCAGCTGCATGGGCCGATCCGGATCATCGACTGGCATTTCCGGTTCCGCGGACGCTACATCCACAAGTTCT
>Ga0315273_10005144_pt1 | contig 16152 bp, 15 predicted proteins | sample YL17G02_0_MG_FD_205753 | JGI IMG/M metagenome (GOLD analysis project Ga0315273, IMG submission 205753) | Sediment microbial communities from Yellowstone Lake, YNP, Wyoming, USA - YL17G02_0 | ecosystem: Environmental > Aquatic > Freshwater > Lake > Sediment | place: USA: Wyoming | collected... | reverse complement strand
CAGCTCGTGCATCTCGACCTGACAAAGACCCGCGTTTCCGACATCAGCGCGCTCTCGAGCCTGACTGCGCTAGAGATGTTGTTTGTCGGAGGGAACCCGATCAGGGCCGGAAGCCTGGCTCCGCTTTTGCATCTGAGTCGCCTCAAGGTTCTCCATGCCTGGGGCTGCGGATTGACAGACATCTCGGCACTGGCCGGCTTGGCCTCTTTGAGAGAGCTCCATCTCGAAACCAACAAGATAGTGAACATAGGCCCATTGCGGGGCCTGACGAACCTCTCGAGCTTGACAGTGCACGACAACCAGATAGCCCAAATCGAAGCTCTCGAGCAGAACGGTGGTCTCGGACCTGGGGACGACATCTACGTGCAGAACAACTACCTTGACCTCTCTCCAGGCAGCAACGCGCTCAGGATCATCCTGGCACTCCGATCCCGGGGAGCCAACGTTACCTACAACCCCCAGCTGACCCGTGGAGAGGGATCTCTTCCGGCCAGGGCCCACTCGCTTGTGGCTCAGGTCCTCTTCGTTGACGAGACCTCCGCGAGGCTACCACCAATCCTCGACTTCAGCGTGAACGCAGCCTTCGCGGACTTCGATGGCGATGGCGATCTCGACCTCTACGTCGCGAACACTAATGACACACTTGACCGGCTCCTCATGAATGACGGGACCGGCCGCTTCCAGGACGTGACGGCGACTCGCTTGCCCCCAATGAACGAGCTCAGCGGAAACGTGGCGATCGGAGATGTGGACGGCGATGGCGATCTTGACATCTTCCTGGGCAACGGAGACGGCAACATCGTGCAGAACCGCCTGCTCCTGAATGACGGGACAGGGCACTTCACCGGCGCCACGGCAGGCCATCTTCCGACCCTCCTTGACTCAACGTCAGCGGTGAGGCTAGCAGACTTCGACGGAGATGGCGACCTAGACGCCTTCGTCGCCAACTGGCTTCCGGATGGCGATCAGAACAGGCTTCTGATCAACGACGGCCGCGGCCACTTCGTCGACGAGACAGCGGCGAGGGTGCCGCTTCGGCGCGATCCGACGAGCGGAGCCGCAGTCGGGGATATCGACGGCGACGGGGACTTGGACATCGTCCTAACGAACGGGAAAGAAGGAGGGGGCCAGAGAGACGGCATTCTGATCAACGACGGTTCGGGGCACTTCGTCGATCAAAGCGGAGCGAGGCTACCTGACTCTCTGGTTGACAGCTCGTCGCCAATACTCGGAGATGTTGATGGCGATGGCGATCTGGACCTGTTCATCACGAAACGTGTCTACTACTGGGGCGCGGCGCAAGACGCACTTCTGCTGAACGATGGCAACGGACACTTCACTGATGCAACCGAACGGCTGCCGCCGTCCCAAGACGTGTCCTTCAGGGCCGCGTTCGGCGATGTCGACAACGACGGAGATCTCGACCTCTTCGTGGCAAGCATCGGAGGAGATAACAGGCTGCTGCTGAATGACGGATCCGGGCGCTTCAGCGACTGCACAAGCTCGTGCCTGCCTGCGACGGGTCTCGGCACGTTGGCAGGGGTGTTTGCTGACGTCGACGGAGACGGCGATCTCGACCTTTTCGTTGCAAACGTGGCAGGATCGGGACCGACGTACGAGCAGAATAAGCTGCTGGTGAACGCGACGAGCTATCCTGCCGGAGGCCCGTGATCTGCGCAACGGGGTCTTGTCCTGCATCCTGACACTCCGTGGGAGTCCCGAGACAACGCGTAGTGGGCTCAATCCCCATGGAGATGCTCCAGCCACGTGTCTTCCCGCTCCCCAGGGTTGGCGAACGCTGGATGGTGATGCTCCGTTTCGCCCGGCGGTGGTCGACCTGCGCAGGCCATCGGTTTGAGCACGGCGCTTCCTCCGCAGACGTGTAATCCTGCATTACAAATGCGGGACTGCGGAGCGTGAGCCGCCGGACCATTGCCATTCTGTGCGGAATGCAGAGATGAGTACTCTGTCCCCGGGATCGCGGGGCATCGTCGTGGCGGGCGGCACTGCTACGTCAAGATCTGACCCCAGCTCCCGCGAGCTCCCAGCGAACAGTGCGCGTCTCAAGCGAGCTAGAGCTCGCGGAATGGGATCGCTGTCGCGCCGGGCGCGAGCGGCAGCCGGACGTCCCCTGGATGGACGACGTACCCCGGAGCGACTCGTGGACCGAGAAGGCGCCGGAGGTCCGTGATGCTCGAGGCCATGGCCGGCCGTGGGGTGGCGGAGAGCTTGACCTCAAGCGGGATGAGCTGATCCGCCTGCTCGATCACCAGGTCGACCTCGACTCCGGTCGAACTTCGCCAGAAGTAGAGGGACGGGCTCTCGCCTCGGTGGACGTAGGTCTTGAGGATCTCGGAGAGGACGGCCGTCTCGAAGACGGCCCCTCCCATCGGGCCGGAGGCTGCATGCTCGGGATCTCGAAGGCCGGCGAGGTAGCAGAGGGTCCCCACGTCGGTGAAGTAGACCTTCGGGGTCTTCACCAGGCGTTTGCTCACGTTTGCGAAGTACGGCCGTAGGACGACAACCTGGTACGTTGCCTCGAGGACCGAGAGCCAGGCTTTCGCGGTGTTGACCGCGATGCCAAGATCTCGTCCCAGTTCACTGAGGTTGAGGAGGCCCCCGCTTCGTGCCGCGAGCGCATGGAGGAAGCTCTGGAACAGTCCCAGGTCCCCGACCTGTCTGAGCGAGCGCACGTCGCGCTCCAGGTATGTCTGCACGTAGCTCGCATGCCAGAGTGCCGCGTCTCGCCTGGGATTCGCCACGAGTTCTGGGTAGCCGCCCCGGAGAAAAGACTCCCAGAGGTCGCGGTAGGAAGGTGATGCGGCACCCGTTCGCTCCCCGCCCTCTTCCCAGGGCAAGGAGGCGAGAGGGTGTCCGCGGGACTCGCGCTGGGAGAGAGGGAGAAGGCGCAGCATCGCTGCACGACCGGCAAGCGATTCCGTCACCTGCTGCGTCAAGACGAGGTTTTGGGAGCCCGTGAGAAGATACTGACCGGGATCTGACCTGTGCGAGTCGACCCTCTCCTTGACGTAGGGCAAGAGACCGGGCGCGTACTGCACCTCATCGAAGATGACCGGCGGCGCATAGGCCTCGAGGAATCCGCGCGGGTCGGCGGCGGCCGCCGCGCGGACGTCGGGAGGATCGAGGGAGACGTAGCGGTGGCTCTCGGCAAACAAGTGCTTGAGCAGCGTCGTCTTGCCAGATTGGCGCGGGCCGGTCAACACCACGACCGGGAACTCCTCTGCTGCCTGCCTGAGAGTCGGCTCAAGCGTCCGGGTGATGTACTTGGGCACGGCGTTCCCTCCGTTGCCATGCAATTATGCATTTCGAATGCCATATTGCAAGGTGCGAGCCGTTAGCCTCTTCCCTTCAGCCTTGTGGCGCCGGACTCAGTGTCGGCGGAATCCCTCCGCCCCTCGACCGGCTGACCTGAGGACAATCCACGGCCTGTCGTGCCAAAACGCACGATTGCAGGGCGTGAGCCGCCGGACCGCCGCCACTGGGTCTGGAACGCACAGATGAGTGGCGCGTCCCTGGAATTGGCAGGCCCAGCCGTCGCAACTGGGAACACCGCGAGAGCGGGTACCGCTGCGTCAAGATCTGACCCCCACGCCTGGGAGCGGGCGAGCAAAGCCGGATCAGCGGTGGTCCCCTTTTGTCAGAGCGAAAGAAAGGGCGCCCTGGGAGGTGATTCTCGGGGGCAACGACCAGGGCACCCGCAAGGAGATGCGCTAAGAGCATGAAGCGGACAAGACGTGTGACCCGGGACGATAGACTCATGGATTGGTGCGCTTGGTCCCTGCGGCCGCGGCCCTCTTGGTCGCCACAACGCCGGGGGCCGAAGCTCGCCGGGGTGGGTGGCGCAGGCTTCAGGCCCTCCGGGCACCTTAGGGTAAGGAGGGGTGCGCTCTACCTACACCTGACGAGGGCCGAAGTTCCGCGGGGCGCGCTGGATCTCCGGTGGGTTGGTCCAGTCACTAGAGGAAGTCAAAGTACCACACATGATCCCGGCACGGTGGAAGATCCTGCCCCTGCGGCTGGGCCGGCCTCTAGCCCATACGACGGTCGATCTTTCCGGGCTTGGGGACTGCTCTCTCAAAGACGGATGCAGCGTTGGCCTTCCACTGGCTACACCACCCGTCAGCTCTCACAATCGGCCAGACACAAGGCCCTGTCACGGACGCAACCGGCGGGTGGAAGCGACAGGTTCCGCACTCCTCATTCGGCGGGAGGCTCATTCGACTCTGGCCAACGAACCCGGCTACGGTTCCGGCAGTGTATTCCTTTGTCGCATCGTAGTGTTGGCACGTCGAGCACATTCCGGCTTGTGGCATCGTCACCTCCGTTTGTGTCGCCTAATACAGACCCAGTCAGGTTCTTCGTCTATAGTGAGTGGAGGGCCTGCCAGCGGAGTGGTACCTCTTTTGCCGCAAAGCAACAAGCGATCTTCCTACTGGCAGGCCCCCTCCAATTCCTCGACGCCCCGCGACCGCGGCCACAGGCCAGAGCGGCAAGTCTAGCTCTTGCGCCCGCCCTTCGGCCCCTGCTTCTTGTGTCCCCTCTTCCCGCCTCCCTTGCCGAACATCATCTTCCTCACTTCCTCCGGGAATCTAGCCCATGCAACGCGGGGTCGGCAACTTCGACCGGAGAGCCGACCGCGAGGCTCTCGACCGCCTCCTGGATGAGGCAAGGGTACTGGCCAAGGGCTAGCTGCGAAGACCTGTCTGCGGCACTGAGCGAGACGAGGCCTCTGCAGGATCGCACGCTCGCCAGGAGTCCCTAGACGCCAAAACCGTCAAGCGTCACGGAACGCCGATTGGATGGGGCCGCATCGAACCCATTGGAGGAAGTCTTTGCGGAGATCCTGCCTACAATCAGAAGGCATCTCGAACGCTCGACGGGTGCCGGCAGTGCGCTGGCGCCCGGGAGGACGTGTGAAAGGTCTGCGCTCTTGTTTCCTAGGAGGGATCGCTCTCTTGCTTATCGGTCTAGCCGTGGTTGGGGCGGATGCCAGGGCTGTCTGTCACAAGGCGCTCGTGGTCATCGACGTTCAGAAGCTCTACCTCTCCCGGGCCACCTGGCTCACCTCGGACGGGAAGGATCTCGTGGCGAAGATTGAACCGCTGCTTGAAGCCGCGCGGGAGAACGAGATTCCGGTCATCTACGTTCAGCACGTCAATAACCCCGGGATCTCTCAGGACTCCTCCCTCGTGGCGTTCGCCGACGCCATCGCGCCCAAGGATGGAGAGCTGGTCGTCCAGAAGCGCTTCCCGAGCGGATTCCAGGGAACGACCCTCCAGGCGGAACTCGAGACCCGCGGGATCACCGATCTCATCGTCACCGGCCTCTCCTCGGTCGGCTGCGTCGATGCCACCATCAAGGCGGCACTGTCCCTTGGGTTCTCGGTGACAGTGGTCGCCGACGCCCACGCCGCGGCGGAGGGCGTACAGATTACCGCCGGGCAGAACGACGTCTGGAAGGCCCTTGGCGCCACCATCGTCTGGTCGAACGCGATCGACTTCGCGACCCTCTGCCCGAACGAGCGGTAGACGGTCCGCGCTTGGCACGACCTGGAGCACCTGCTCGCGGGACGATTCGAATCGGCGTATGGCACCGGTTGACCGAGACCTCCCCGGTCGCGGGACTGCGCCTGGGAGATTCCGGAGGAGTCTCACGGAGCCCGCGGGATCCGTTGCAGCCTAGGCGCTCCGTGATCCGACATGTCCCGCCTGTTTGCGCAGAGCCATTGGAGCCGAGGACCGTGCGGTCGCTGTAGATACTGCTACGTCAAGATCAGACCCCTGTCGCCCCTACCTGAAGTGGGCGTACGCGGAGGCAGCGAATGCGACGGCGATCCATCGCCGGAAGCATGCGCCGTGGCACGTGAGCCGTCTCTACGAGCGTGTGAGGCACCGCAGTGGTCACCAGAAGGCGATTGGAGCGGTGGGGCGGCATCTGGCGGAAGCGACGTATTGGATCCTGCGAAAGGGAGAACCGTATCGGGACCCAACCCTGGATTCTGTGGTGAAGCCGAAAGGGGAGGCGTGAGCGCGGCGGGGACATGAACCCGATGAGGTTCGCGATTGTGATTGCGACACGCCACCCGGAGAACCTCATGCTGCTTGGACAGCGAAGAGATGACTCCGGCGACACCGGAACCCGGCAAACGACCACGGAATCCTCATCAAGGATGCAGACTGAGGACCCCAACCTAGCTCACGGCGCGGTTTCAGAGGCGCGTTCCCAGAGTACCACAACCAGCTATACCCCTTTCGCCTCTGGTTTTCCCAGTGAACCAAGATCTCGTCCCTCGTGGGCGCCACGTGCCCGTACGGCGTCGCGAAGTGCTGCCTTGTCGACTGCCGCGAACTGACGCCTAGATAGGCGCTCGATGCTGAGAAGGTACTCGTCGAGGGCGTAGCCTACGAGTGAACAGATCGGGATGTCCATCTCCTTCTCAATGCCGCGCAGCGCACCGAGATGCGCAGGACTCAAGTAGGTGGTGTATCTCACCTTCTTCATCGCGTCCAGACTCTCCCTATCCTCACAAGGAAAACCTCGTTCCACTAAGGCCGGGCGCCGTCGGTGTCGTCGTACTTCCCGCGGGACGCAGAAGGCCAACAAGCTTGTTGAGGACATTATACACGTATCGTGTGGACATCGGCCCATCTACGGAGACCTGCGTCTGCAACGCTTCTTCTTCCGCGGCAGCCAGGGTTGGGCAGTTTGTCTTCGCACTCGATCTCAGTATAATCGCTAAGCTTGTGGGTTCAATGAGGGGGTAAGAACGTGGGAATGCGGAAGGTTTCATTCGATAGCCGAGGGACTGATTGGCTACGAGACCGTGTGTCCGCTCGGTGGGGAAGCAGCGACCGCCTCGGTGGTGCTCGAGGTGACGGCGGAGACCCTGAGGGAGGAAGAGAATGAGAGGAAGAAGCTTGAGGGAGGTGCTCAAGATCAAGTTCGCACTTGTCCTGGGACTCTCGCTGTTCCTCGTCCTGGGAGGAGCGGTATGGTCGATCCGCGTCGGGAAGCCGACGGCGATCTTGCTGTGCGTCTTGATGATTTCGAACGCAGCGATCTTGTTTTTTGGCATACAAGAGCTCAGGCGCAACAGGGCCCCCAAAGAGGAAGGGCACAAGAAGACGACCGACAAGGGGATCGGTCACACAGCCGCATAAGCGTTACCCACGAACTCATGGCACCAGCCCTTGACATTGCGCTATCAATCTTGTCGGCGGGATGCTGGACGGTAGCGTTCTTCTTCAGCTCAGTCTACCTGATGTACCAAGCCGCGGATCGTTCTGCAAGAGATGTCACCCAATTCGCGCTTCTGGTACAGGCCGCTTCTCTCCCAGGAGGAGCACAGAATGCAATTGCGTTGCGCGCTATCCTTGATCAGGAAGTGAGCTCAGCCTTCCTTGATCAGCTGCACCAGGTGACCCGTCATCCAGGTTTCCTTCCCAGGGTCAGGTACCAGAGGCGGCACTACCTGCGCGTGGCCGTCGGGCTTTCTGGTGCCGGGACAGTGGCCGCTCTCTGTCTTGTAGGGCTCCTCTGATGCCCCTCCCGTTTTCGTGTCGCCACCCACGTCTGAGTCTCATGGCACGCCGCTACCGGTCGCGCACCGGGACCACAGAGCGAACCGCGTCGTACAGCAGTGTGACGAACAACGCCAGAAACACATAGCCAGCGGTCGATTCAATTGCCGAGAGAGTGAATCCGAAGCTGCTGCACGGAGAGACTGCCGAGCAGCCGAAGTTTGTGAAAGTCACCAGGCTGGCATATACGCTCATCCCGAACGAAACCTGCGTTTCGACTCTTGCAGGGTCTTCCCAGCAAAGCGCGCTAGCCTGATAGTAGCACACCGCGAAGACAATGACAGTCGTCAGCATTGTCACCGCAGATCCCACGAGGGCGAACCACCAGTGGTGGACGCGGAGGGCGTAGCACAGGATCACGACTGCCGCCAGAAGGAACTCCAGGATTGCGAAGAGCCATATCGCCTCTGCCGGATGCATCTCCCCACCTCCCACACACGATGTATCTATCTGACTACAGCATTATCCTGTTTCCCTTTCCCAGAGAGCGTAAATGGGAGACACCATTAGTCTCCCATTTGCAGCTCTCACTGTACACAAAAGAATGACCGGTGTCAATTCAGTGGTTCCTTCTGGCCTGTCCGAGTGGCCTGCTCTGACCTCATGCGTTGCCGCAGATACTGCTTGTCGATGGGGGGTACAGAGGGTTCCTCTTGCATACCTACAGCTTCAAGAAAATCGCTCAATGACTGGTCGATTAGGCGCCCCACGGGAATGCCTGTTCTCTCGGAAAGAACCCGCAGCGACCGCTGATGGGCTGCCGCTATGTATGTGGTAATCCGCGTTCGGTTCCAGATTCCCTTTCCTCCCCTCATTGGCCTCTCTGCCTCCCCATTCCCAGGTTCCGATCTCGCCGAAGCCACCCAGCATATACCAGCGTCGCATGTACGTCAATAATGTGGCTACTATGGCATAACTAGGAGACATTCATGCGCTCTGCTGGAGCCAGATCGGGCTGGGAGGGGCGGATCTTCACTCTTGCCATTTCCGCCGAAAAGGAGGACGAGAGGAAGGGTTCACCTGACATATCAGGAGTGGCGGCTTGTTCCTGGTGTCCTGCAGTTTCCGCCCGGTCTGGCGTCGTTCAGACTCCGCGGGTGATGTGCTTAGGGGTACGTCATTTCCTTTGCAGTCGAGCAATCCTGCATTCGAACTGCAGGATTGCAGGGAGTGAGACGTCACGCCCTTCTCAGGTGACTCGGGACGCCGGAACAAGTGATGCGTCCACGGAATACCCACACATCACCGATCGCCCGAGACCTCCTTGGTCGCGGGATCGTCGCAGGTCAACGCGGCGCCAGAAGTGGAAAGAGGCCCACGGGAGCCAAGACAGGCGGTGTGCGCCTGCGCAGTGCCGAAGGACGAGATTCAAGGGCGCGTCCGCGGAGTGCGGGGAGTCTGTTTCGGCCCGGCGGTCCGAAATGAGTACTATGATGTTATGAAAGCGCGCCTCCTTTGCCGGCAGTGGAGTACGCTGCCGGTAGGGAAAGCGGTGACTACCGCAAGGAGGCGCGGGATGCAGTGTATCGCGTTTGACGCTCACAAGCAGTACACGTGGGCGTTGGTAGAGGACGAGGGAGGGAAGGTTGTGCGTGAGCAGCGGATCTCGCACAGCAAGGGTGCGCTGATCGAGTTCCTGGCGGGATGTGAGGCGGGATCGGCGGTGGCTGTCGAGACGGTGGGCAACTGGTACTGGATTGCGGATGAGATCGAAGCGGCGGGGATGGTGCCGCGACTCGTGCACGCCGGGAAAGCCAAGGCGATGAGCGGCTCGATCAACAAGACCGACAAGCTGGACGTTCGCGGGATCAATCGACTTCAACGCTCCGGGACGCTGCCGACGGTGTGGATTCCACCGCGGGAGCTTCGCGATGCTCGGGAGTTGCCCAGGACACGGATGGTGTTGGTCGGACAGCGGACCCGTCTCAAGAACCGCATCCATGCCAACCTGGCGAAGTACGGCGTGGCAGTCGGCGGGGCCAGCGACCTGTTCGGAGTCCGAGGTCGGGTACTGCTGAAGAAACGACTGGGCGAGCTTCCGTCCGAGACGAAGTACGCGACAGAGAGGCTGATGGAAGAGCTGGATCATCTGGACGAGCAGATCCAGGGATTCGAGGAACGGATGGCAGAGCTGTTCCAGCCGACCCGCGAGCTGGAACTGATCGAGACGCTCCCTGGGGTGGGCTTCATCCTCGGGGTGGTGATCCTGATGGAGGTCGGTGATGTCCGTCGGTTTCCTTCCGCGAGCCAACTGGCCGCGTACTCCGGGATGACGCCGAGGGTTCACTCAAGCGGAGGTCGAGTGCGGTACGGGCCTACTCGGCCGGACGTCAATCGCTACCTGAAGTGGGCGTATGCGGAGGCTGCGAATGCGACGGCGATCCATCGCCGGAAGCATGCGCCGTGGCACGTGAGCCGTCTCTACGAGCGCGTGAGACACCGCAGTGGGCACCAGAAGGCGATTGGAGCGGTGGGGCGACATCTGGCGGAAGCGACGTATTGGATCCTGCGAAAGGGAGAACCGTATCGGGACCCAACCCTGGATCTTGTGGTGAAGTCGAAAGGGGAGGCGTGAGCGCGGCGGGGACATGAACCCGACGAGGTTCGCGATTGTGATTGCGACACGCCACCCGAAGAACCTTATGCTGCATGGACAGCGAAGAGATGACTCCGGCGACACCGGAACCAGGGACAAGACGCTTATCAAGGAGGCAGTCTGAGAATCCCCACTGGACTCACGGCGCGCTTTCAGAGATGTCCCCGGAATCCGGACAGAACGACGTCTGGAAGGCCCTTGGCGCGACACTCGTCGGATCGAACGAAATCGACTTCGCAACCCTGTCCCGAAGGAACCGTAGAGCGCCCGACCCGCCCCGACTTAACGGCTCGCGGCGCCGAGCCAAGGACATACAACCCACTGTCCGAGGCTCCTTTGGCCACTGGTCCCCGCCCGGGCAATTCGGAACGAGTCCCACGGAGCGCGGAATCTGTTGCAGCCAAAGGGTTCCGCGATTCGTCATGTACCACCTGTCTCGCGCACTGCCATTGCGGCCGAGAACCGTACGGCCGCGCCAGGTACTGCTACGTCAAGATCAGACCCCTATCGCCTGACCTCACTGCGCCGCACGGAGATCTACCTACCGTCCCAGCGAACAGCACTAGCAGACCCGACTTTCCCCAACGCAAAACGCGCACTCTATCACCGGAACTCCCACGTCGGTCTCTTCCCTAGCGACTATCGCTCTTGTCCTGACGACTCCTATCGCCCAGCGCGCGGATCTGGACCGCGCTGGCCTCCCGAATACCCAGCTTCCTGCACACCCGCTGGACGATCGTACGTCTGGGCGGAGAGTAGTAGATGCGCCGAAGCCACAAGAACCTGATGAGCGTCGCTACCCAAGGGTTTCGTTTCGAAGACACGTAGAGCTCGACCAGCTCGTCCTCCTGAACAATCTCGACGTGTTCAAGCTTCATGGCTGCGTCAATGACCCTCAGCGCAGTGGTGTTGTTGGCCTCCAAGACCTGTCGGTATGTCTCCGCGAGCTTATCCGACCCAGCCGAGTCCACCAATCGGAAGATGACTGCACTTGCGAGGCGCCGGGCCAGGAGGGCCAGAAACTCGTGCGGCTCCATCATGCGAGCGTGCCCACCCCCCAGCAGCATGACCTTGGCGTTCCGGAGTGGGGGCTCCCACTCCTGCACGGCTCCGAAAAGCGAATGCATGACCCTTAGACCCAAGCCGAAGGCGGTGTCCGCGAGTGCCTTCTTGTCCACCGCCGTCAGCGAGCCTGGGTAGTGCCTGAGCATCTGACCGAGTATGCCGATGGAATAGTAGGCGGCTCGATGCTCGAGGACGCTCTTGTTTTCGCTTGGAGACTCTTCATCGAGGACTTCCTCATCGCGTGGAGCAGAATCGTGGCGGTCAAGCGCTCTGCGCCGTTCGTCCCTGGCTTCCTCCGGTGTGTTTGTCGGTGCCGTCAATTGCGGCTCTTCACGCATCCACCGTCCGAAAACCTCCACATCCTCCGCGAACCTCGCTTCTTCCTCCGTGGGCATAATATCGGATGCCACTTTGAGTATCTGCTCCAGGACGAAAGGATCGCCACACAGATGCACGAGAAACAGGAGCACGTTGGCGTGCCCTTGGCGATGAAGGCTCGCTGCGAGTCGTTCGATCATGCTTCGAACCACGTCGCCCTCGTCCCTCGAACGTATGTGTCTGCTTAGGTAGCTTGCCGCGAAGTAGTAGAACAGATATCTATATCTGAAGCTCGTTCGGTCATCCACTTGCAGGAGGACTCTCTCTTCCGACAGAACGTCAAGTAGAGCGCCTAGGGGAGTCCTGTCGGCGTACTTCTGCTGGAAACGGGCATGCAGCTCCCGCATCTGGTCCGCTGTCGTGTACCCCCTCTCGGACGAAAGCATGTCGTACGCGAGCTCAGACAAGAAAGAGTGCTGAGTATCTACGGGGATCTTTCTTGCGCGCAGGAGAAGGGCGTCATTGACGAGGTATTGATAGTAGTAGCTTATTGAGCCGGGTCCGAGCTCGAAAGGAGAAGCGCTTTCCCGCATCTTGAGAATGCTTAGGACGACGATGGGCATTGCGGGTGCAAGATTGGTGCCCAAGACCTCGTTCACTACTCTCTCCGCGCCTCCGACTTCTTTCTCCAGTTCGTCAAGTTCGGCACTCTCCTCCCTTCCGAGGGAGACCCACTTCTCGATGACCTCTGCCCTCGACCTCCTGCCCAGACGCTGCATCTCACAACGACGGAATGGAGTGTCTTCGCGCTGGTCTGGAGTCTGTGCTCGCTCCTCAAGCAGGAGCGTGGAGTCCGCGGCCACGACGACATGGCCGAAAGCCAGCGCTAGTCGGCCCAGGAGTCGGTCATGGTATCGGCTTGGGAGCCTTGCCTCGTCGAAATCGTCAATGAGCAGACAGGACCGATGCGGCGGAAGTTGCTTGAACTGATCCAGGAGTCGCGTTCCGTACTGCTCCTCGACGGCGCGCCAGACCACCTGCTTCGCCTCGTCGACATCCGCCGAGCGGAGGCGGCTACCCTCAACTAGAACCGGCACGAGTCCCTGTTGCTGAAGGTCGCGGAATAGCATCCGTAGCAGCGAGGTCTTCCCCGTCTGGCTCTCGCCGAAGAAGATCACGTATCTCTTGTCGAGAACGAACTCAGGCGCTCTCTCTCCGTCTGTTACCGAGTACTCCTCTCTCTCTTCACCCGCTCTCTGCATCTCCAGGAAGTCTGGATATACGAAAATATCAGACAAACGTAGCGTTCCCTTGCGAGGATGGTTCAGAGGCACCTCGATGTCATCGAGACGGTTTGCATACTCCTCAGTCAGAGGGAAGGAGCCAGCTACGTACGAGCTATTGCGCTCGAAATCGCGCCAGCGGCCTTCCCGGACAGGGACGTAGAGGCCCTGATCCTTCTTCCACGTGTAGGTCTTGGCCTGCCATTGCTTACGTTCGACGTCCACGACCATTAGGTTGTAAGTGCTGAATTCATCTCGCGAATGGAAGAGAACGCCTCCTTCGACGTGGGCGAGTTGGTCATCCGGAATGGGCGGACTGTCCTGTATCTCGGGGTCATGTTCGTGCCCCGTCAAGACGACGTCCGATCGCGAGTTCAGGATTCTCCGCAGTGCTCTTGCGTCCTGGAACCGAAGCCAGTTGAGCGGGTGGTGAAGAAGGGAAATGGCCAGAATGGAGTCCGTGGTATCACCTGGTACTACACGCGATGGGTATCTCACTTCCCCTTGCCGCTCCTGTTCATCCGACAGCCAGGCGGTGTTATAGCAGTGCACGACTATCTGCTGGTCTCCGCAGGCGAACTGCTGTCTCCAATACATCGCCCCAGGGGACAACTCCATGTCAGTGTAGCGCTGTTGGAACGCTTGGTACTCCGCCTGAGCCGCCAGGCAGGTCAGGATCTGGGGTTCCTCAAACTCAGTAGCTCCTCGCATGGCTTTCACTAGATGCGCTCTCTGCTTCCTATTGCCTGAGAGATTGCAGTCATGGTTGCCCGGGACAAACGCCGCCTTAACCGATCCTATGCCCCCGATCGCGGAGATCTCGGTGATGAGCACGTCGAAAAAGCGGCGAGCGACTGCGTATTCGGTCTCCATTCCGTTGTTGCTGATGTCGCCACTGACCGCGACAACCACGGTCTGGATGGCAGGTGCAAATTCCCGCAGCGTGTTCGAGATCACCCGCGCACGGTCTTCAACCCCGTGCCTCGCAACGGCCAAATGAAGATCGCTTAGGTGCAAGACGAGAATTCGCACGCCGGCCGCCTCCTTGGGAACGCCTTAACGATGAAGTACGTCCTACCAGCTGTTCCAACTGGTACACGTCAAGACACATTCTAGCAGTACGTGACAGACGTGTCTACAGCATGAGGATGGATCAGGTATTGGTGCCCAGCCGTGCCAGTGGCACAGCCGGGTCGTGTATTGCAGAAGCCTGCGCAGATGCATGGCTGGGGTCCCACCCAACGATGACGTTCAGACCTCGGGTGGGCAGCGCCCTTGATTAGGCCGACTCCGCAGTCAACTTCGGGGTTGAGCCTTGCCCCTCGCTCACGCGACGGCTCTTGGGATGCATGCTTCCGAGCAGCAGCGTGTGCGGGTCCAGAAGAGAAGCTACACTCTCGAGTGGGCCTGCTGTGTCCGGCCGGTCGGCCAGCAGTCACGCGCCGAATCTGGAGAGGAGGAAGCGGCCCAGTTGAGCTAGCCCTTGGGGAGCGTTCTCTCGAGCAGTGCCTTGGCTTCTTTCGCGCTCAGGCTGTGGGTGCCGAAGGTGAAGACTTCCTTGCCGGTCGCGGTCTTCAAGATGAGCCGGTCGGGGTGCGGGGCGTCGTCGGCCGAGAGGGCCTGCCCGCTCTCGACGCGGAAGGAGCGGATCTGGGAGAGGTCGATCGCGAGGTTCCCGGGGCTCTCGGCGTGGATCGCGTCAAAGCCCATGGCGCGGTACATCTCGCCGGAGGGGTCCTTGGCGCGCTCCTTGGGGCGAAGGGCGACGATCAGCCTCTTGTTCGTGACGACGAGGGTCGAGTGGGCGTACTTGAGGAACCCGCGTCTCCAGTTGAGGTCCGGGATGATCCCCAGGAGCGTCTCGTCCATCAAGGGTTCCACCTCGCCAGCAGCGGCTCTAGTCTTCCTTGGTCCACTCGGAGAATCTCTTCCGGATCCTCTCTTCCATCCGCTCGCCCTTGTTCTGCCACTCGACCTCCGGCTCTCCACGAATCCAGCTCCGAAGCTTGCTCGTCATACGCGTTGTGATCCGGCGGCCGAGCCCTTTCAAGCTCCCTCCCCCACTCAAGCGGAGGGCGAGCGGCGTGCCAACGCCGATCCCGCTCCAGGCGGTAAGGAGCGTGAACAGGAGCCACAGGCCTGCGGCATCCAGGTAGCTCAAGCGGGGGAGAAGCCCAAAGTGGCCGGCGATGACGCCATTCCAGAGCATCTGGATGACCCAACTGAAGAAGAAGAACGCGGCGATTCCACCGCCCGCGACGAGCCTCGTGACAAGCCCCATCGTTCCCCCCTAAGACGCACTCGATTGTAGCCGTCTTGCGAAGAGAAGGAAACCGCTCGTCCTGCCTCAACCCTGCGGAGAGAAGAGCGCTCCGGCACGAGGCCGGACTGCGTTGTGGCCCAGATGCGTGGGCTAGGACTCTTCGATGTTCCACATGGCGCGCAGGCGAGCCGGGATGTCCTCGTAGGGCCGGACCTGTGATGGCGCCTCCTCTTCCTCGACGGGCTGGGCGAGGAAGACCTCGTCCATCGTATGCCGGACGTCGTCGGTGAAGAAGCGGCAGAGCTGCGCGTAGCTGTGGGCGTCGCCGTGGGCGTACCACTTGTGGTAGTAGCGCAGAGGCCAGACGACGTACAGGAAGTCCTTTGCCCGCGTGAGGGCGACGTAGGTCAGGCGCAGCTCCTCCTCGATCTCTTCGCTCGAGCCGGTGGCCAAGTCGGAGGGGAGGAACCCGTCGGCGGCGTGAATCACGTAGACAGCCTTCCACTCGCAGCCCTTGGCGGAATGAATGGTCGAGAGGATGAGGAAGTCCTCGTCGAGGTACGGCGCGCCGGCAAGGTCGGAGGTCGAGGTGGGCGGATCGAGCTCGAGGTCGACCAGGAAGTCCCGGCGCGACCGGTAGCCGGAGGCGATCTCCTCCAGGCTTTCGAGGTCCCGCGAGCGCATGGTCGGGTTGTCGTAGCGGCGCTCGAGGAGCGGGTCGTAGAAGACGCGGATGCGCTCGACCTGCGACCCAGGCTCGGGCTCTCCCGCGCTTGCGAGATCCTCCATGAGCGACCCGAAGCCGGCGATGCCCTCGCGCGCGGCCGCAGGCGCGGGGAAGGAGGCGATGGAGCGGGGGTCGAAGCGGTGGCTCGCCACGTGCTCCACGGCCCGGCCTGCGGTGGCCGGCCCGATCCCTTCGAGGAGCTCGAGCGTCCGCAGCCAGCTCAGCTCGTCGCGGGGGTTCTCCGCGATGCGCAGGAAGGCGACGAGGTCCTTGACGTGGGAGGCTTCCAGGAACCGGAG
>Ga0315273_10005143_pt1 | contig 16153 bp, 40 predicted proteins | sample YL17G02_0_MG_FD_205753 | JGI IMG/M metagenome (GOLD analysis project Ga0315273, IMG submission 205753) | Sediment microbial communities from Yellowstone Lake, YNP, Wyoming, USA - YL17G02_0 | ecosystem: Environmental > Aquatic > Freshwater > Lake > Sediment | place: USA: Wyoming | collected... | reverse complement strand
TCTTCCACAATAACTCTTGTCATTAAGGAGATACATACTAATTTTGCGATTTTTGCCATGGTTTATTTTTGTATTTAATTACTCCAGTGAATTACAACCTTATAAGTTCCTTCTTCAAAATATCCATTATCAAGACAGTCTTCAAGGTCATCTTTGTCCATTCCATTTGCCTGAGCCATTTCATTAAATAACTTCTCAGCAAGGTCAACAGTTTTTTGTTCTTCTTTGCTGTGAGGTTCTACGCCATCAGGTACAACAAATGTATTAACTCCAAGTACTGTATTGTCCGATAATTCAATTACGTTTACTATACGTTTATTTTTTGCCATGTTGTTTTTTTTAAAAAAAGAATTAATATCTGTCTCTTATTTTTTCGTTAATCAGTTCTAAGTTTAATTTGCTTGCCGAACATCTCTCTAAAAATATTGTCCATGAACCACTGGCTCCTTCAAATGGTGTTTTCATAAAGTTTTCAGGTAACAGCAACGCATTAATAATGTAGCCCTTTATTCCTTTCATTGCTCGTTTGGATGTTCTGCCAAAATAACAGTCAAATTGAAGTGTTCCAGCTGGTGGGCAAAATATCTCACCTAACGCTTTTGGATTCCAGTACTTTTTAAAGTCACTGTAAGATTTGATTTTAGCCTTTGGGAACAGATGTTCAGCGAAAGCACCTTCTCCTTTGATGAAGGCTTCATACTCTTTTTTTACATCACTTTCTGAATAAAAGCGAAAACATTTTCTTACCTTTAAATCGTCCAGAATTTTGTTATGCTTTGCGATGTTTTCTTCTGAAGTATCCTTTAATTTTAATTGTGTGAATCCGCCCATGATATTATGTTTTTCTTTTATAGATTGACTTTTTTAAAAAAAAGAATTTGCCTTAATGTACTTTAGTAAACTTGTTGATAAAGATGTCAACTTGTATATAACGACTCTTCATCATTTCCTGAAAGGCTATTTCTTTTCTCTCAACTTCTTTTGAATCGAAAACGTTTTCTTTACGGACTGCATTTATCCAAGCCTCAACGTCATTGCCAAAATCAACAGGACGTGGACAGGCTAAAATTGTATGAGGGTTTGGTTTGTCATAGACAGGAGTATAATAACCGCTATGTCTTATATGTCTTATGTCAGAGAGTAAATTGTCATGTTTCTCCTCTTCGGTTAAGAGTTTTAACTTCTCTTCATCACTGAGTTCTTTTGACAGACTTAGACTGATTGCTATTCTCTTTAATAGTTTTTTCATTTGGTTTTATAGATTGGATTTTTAAATAAAAAGAATTTTAGAATCTTTTTGGAACCAAATTTGCAATACGTTTTGCCGCATTGATTTTTTCCTCAATATCTTTCTTTGTAAGACGGTCAGCATATTGAAAGCTCCACGCATCACCTAAAGGTAGGTGAACCAATTCTACAGGCTTTAAACTTGCCACCATGTAGCGAGCGTATCCATCAGCGGCAGGAAAGTTGATTTCCTCTCCAACAAATTTGTCATCTGGATTTCTTTCTACTAAAAAGGCTTTCAGTTCTTTTAAAAACTTATCTTCTTTCTTTTTATATTCTGAGTAAGATTTTTTAAAATCGAACTCTGGAACTTTGATTTCGTCTGGTGTATTATATACTTTTCCCATGTTATTTTTTATTTATGTTTATAGATTGATTTATTTAAAAAAAAGAATTATGCGAATAGTTCCATTTGAGTTCCAATGCCTGTCATGTCTGCTAATTGTCTTTCATGGCACTTTTGTATGAAACCGCCATATTCTGTTGGCATCATATAATTATACAATCCGTCTTTATCAGCTTCCCATACGCCATTATCAAAGTCTACTTTAATTATTTTGGCAAGTTCTTTATGGTCTTCATCACTTGAAGTTAATTTAGATTCAAACTGAATAGATTTTTCACCAAATAATACATACCAGTCATTTGCCAACCAATGTCCATCAGGGTCATTTCCAATTGATTCATTTTCTAATTGAAATAGCAACTCTGCTAATCCAATAAAATTTTTCATTGTGTGTTTCTTTTTCATGTCTTTATAGATTGAATTTTAAAAAAAAAAGAATTTGTCAGTTTGATTGGTCAACTCGTTCCATAAATATGCACTTTGCCACCATAATAAAGGTGTCATAGTCAAGGTTATGTTTGCCTATTTCTTTGATTATAATTCCGTTATCATCGGTTAGCATTAGAGTACGGCTCAATGAGTTATATAAGACATGTCTTTCCAGACCTATTAAAGGATAGGAGAATAGGCAATGGTTTATTTTAACTCCGAGTTCTATTGTCATATTCCTTATAGATTGAAAGTTTTAAAAAAAAGAATCAAAAATATTTGTTTTTATTTGAAACCTTTTGTATATTTGTACGTAGAAAGTTGTATAAAGAAAATTTTTACCTATTTAAAGATATATTGCGGGTTAGAGCAGGGGTAGCTCGCCAGGCTCATAACCTGGAGGTCGGAGGTTCGAATCCTTCACCCGCTACAAGAAACAAAGAATAAAATGAACAGAATTAACAACATAGCTAATGAAAATGAGGAACGTCACATGACTGACCTCACTTCGACTATGCGTTAATTTAAAAAGAAACTCAGTTAAGTCAAAGAGTGGTCAGCAATGTCCACTCTTTTTTTATTTGGCCCCATCGTCTATCGGCTAGGACGATACCCTTTCACGGTATAAAGGCGAGTTCGATTCTCGCTGGGGTCACAAATGCAATGGTATGCAAATTGGACAAAGCGCCAAGACTTTCAATCTTGTCACGTAAGTGAACTGCGGGTTCGAACCCCGTCCATTGTACAAAACAAAAATCCTCAGGGAGAATTAAACTTCCTGGGGAGAATATGCTCTTATCGTCTAGTGGTTTAGGATTCTGCGTTCTCAGCGCAGAGACACGGATTCGAATTCCGTTGAGAGTACTTTATTCAGCTATAAAACCTATTGATAATAATGTTAATTTTTCTGTTGAGGTCGGGTCAACTCCTGCGATTTCACAGATTTGTTCCCAAACGTCATATTTAAATTCATCCTCATGTACAATGATTCTGAAACAGTTTGACTTTACTTTGTACCCTTTGTCCTTAAGTGTTGCAATTTGCATTGGATTAAGGAATTTTTTTGTTGTTTTCTTTGCCATGTTTTTTTATTTATAGATTGAGTTTTTTAAAAAAAAGAATTTGTTAATCAATTTGAAACGGGTTAATATATTGTTCGTCTTTTGTTTTGATTTCAAAGGTCTTTTTAAAATCTTTCCAGCCCGTAATATATTGAGGTGTATTTTTACCTACAGCCTTAATCGTTTTATCCATCATTGCCTTGTCCAGCTTGCCTTCGTTTCTTAAGAAGCAATCTCTGATAGCTCTGGCAATTGCCTCTTTCCAGCTAAGTCCAGTTCCAAGTCCAATTCGTAGGTCATAATAACCTGAAATTTCTCCTTTGTTGTCCATGTGTTTATTTTTAACGTCCATAACTGATTGAATATTTCTCTCTGATTCGGATATAGTAAGGGTCAAGATAAATTGTCTCTCCATTTATTAAAATGTCAATCAACATTAAATAACATTCCTTAATAGCTTCAACTTGATTTGTTGCATTAGGAAATAAGGATAACATCCCATCTGAGTTTGGCGCACCGAAGTAGATACGCTTTAAACGTTTGCTACCGTAGTTGTGAACACTGCAAGTTTTTTTGAATTCATTCAGGGAGATTGGTGTTCCATCTGCTTTAAGGAAACCAGTGGCTAATGCCCTTTCTTTTATTGCGTCTATGTCTTTCATGCTATTATAGATTGGTTATTTAAAAAAAAAGAATTTTATAAACTTTCTGCTAATTTCAACATTTCTTTTTTCCAAGACTCAATGTCTTCTAAGGACTCTCTAATAGTAAAAGCATCTCTGTAACCTTTGTTTTGACGGTTGAGTTCGATTTCCTCGTCAACGTCAATACTTTTGATTCGTTCTAAAAATAATTCTTTAAAGTCTTTTTCGTTTTTAGGTTTTTTATTTGTGTCTCTAAAGTCAACAAATATAATTTGATTCAGTCCACCATCTGTGTATGTATTTAATTCATACCCACAAAGTTTTTTGCCTTCTTTATACTCATGGATTGAGATGTTGGCTTTTTCGATTTTATCAATTATTTTTTTCATATTGTTTTTTATTTATAGATTGAGTTATTTAAAAAAAAGAAACAGGGAGAATTGGGTTAACCCCAATAACTCCTTGTTGGTACTTCACAAGCTACAATATCATCTTGCCCTGCTATTTGTAAACTTGAAAATCTTTGGTCTGGTAACTGAGTGCTACCTGTTAAGGCATATCTGCGTATCACATTCATAAACTGTTTAACAGCATGTTCACGTGTGAAATGATAAAACACATATTTGTATTTGAAACCTTTTTTATTTGGTACACTTCCAAACAACATACAGAATTCACGTTTCTTTGTTTCCGTACCTGAAGCTTGGTTTCTAAATGTATCCATGTAGCTTCTTTGGATTATTTTACAATTCTTTTTAAATTCTTTTGGCGTTAAGAATTGCCCTGTTACTTCGCTCTTAAGTTGAGGTTCGTTTTGAAATATAATTAGTTCCTCAGCCTCTCTCTCAGCGTCAAAGAAATCGGTTGCCGCTTGTTGAACCATTTTAATGGCTTCTATGCAACGCTTGTCAGGAATGGATGCGTAACCTTTGTTCTTTTTAATCCACTCCCATAATGACTTCGTGTGTGTCATGTAAGGGAGATTTGTATTCCAGTCATCTTCTTTGGCAAAACCAATTCCGATTGTGAACATTTTTGGAAAACCAATGATGGCTTGTTCATCGCTTACTTTGACTCTGAATTGCCAGTAATCTTCATCGAGTTCCAATGGAGTGGTAACTACAAGCGCACCACCAACTTTAAAATGATATTTTTCTCCGTCAATGAATTTGCTATTCACTTCAAGAACAAGTTTAAAAGGTTTTTCTTTTGCTTTCATGCTCTTATAGATTGACTTTATAAAAAAAAAGAAACAGGGAGAATGTCCCTGTTTCAATTGGTGATGGGTTTTTCAGAGACAAACTATTACGTCTTCGCTCATCTCCTGCCACTCACAGCTTCGTTCCTGTACGGGGAACACTGCTTGTTTACCTTGACTACACGTTGTTTGTACCACGCTGCCAAGAACCCATCGTATTATCTTTTTAATATACCCAAGTCTCTTCTAAGAAAACTTCTACTTCTGTATCTTCTTCTTCTGCTTCGAGAATCAAATCTACCTTTATGGTTAAAGGTGTATGTTCTAAAACCTGTGTTAAACGAATTTTAACAGGAGAATCAAAATGACTTTGTAATGCCTCAACCAACTTCGGCTCAACAATGTGTACTAAGGTATTGTTTAACTTTTTGTTTTTAATTGAAAACTCTTTTTGAGTCAAAGGTACTTCAATGATACCAATTTGGTTTTCGCTTACAATATGGATGTTTAAGAATTTTTTCATGTCTGTTTATTTTAAAAGTTTTGATGCTATTTCATCAGCAAGAAAGCAAACATTTCCGTTGTCCATTTCCGAAATGTCAAAATCCATATAATCAGAATTTTCACCCTTACCTCTTGTGTGTAAGATTATTTCTGTGGCAGATTTCTTTTCAACTGAAAGAACTCCATATTCATCGTAATAACCGTGTTTTGTAACTTGAGATACAATAGGTAATTCATAAAGTAAATTATCTTCTGTGTCCAACTCTTTATCAGTTGCGAGAATAATTTTGTCACCTTTTTTTAGACTCGTCTTAATAAAGTCTAATGCTTCTTGTGCTACAGCCGAGTAACGTCCTGAGAAATCTACTTTTTTCTTTGCCATTTTGTTTTTCTTTTATAGATTGATTATTTAAAAAAAAAGAATTTACTTATTTTTAATTAACTTATAGGTATGCTGTTCCAGCGTATAGCCGTTTCTTGTTATTATATCCCATAGCTCCAGACGTATTTTCTGGGTATGAAATCTAAATCCTACTTCCTGTAGAAGAATATCATTGCTATCAAGTTCTTTTATTTGCTTGGCAATTATTTTTAGGGCTTTTTCTTTTCGTGTCATGTCTTTATAGATTGAGTTTTTAAAAAAAAAGAAACAGGGAGAGAATTACTTCCCTGTTTTAATAAATCTTTTAATTGCTGCCTCACTTGGTTTCTTCCAATTAAGTATTTGACCTGTTTCAATATCAATAGATAGAATAACATAGTCACCATAATGGCTATCAGGCTTTTCACCAAATTCTTGCCCTGGCATCATTTCAGGTACATAATAATTTCGTTCCTTTAATACATTGCCATCTTTATCTTCAAGCCTTGCATAGCAATTGTCGCTGCACTTAGCGCAAATATGTAAAATTGTTTTTTTCTTTGCCATTTTGTTTTTCTTTTATAGATTGATTATTTAAAAAAAAAGAAACAGGGAGAATTGATTAGGAGAACATTCTTTGTCCTGCATTCATAAACTTATTGTACTCAGTTTCACCCATGGACTTTTTAAGTTCTTCTTTCTTATCTGAAAGTTCTTTCACCAGCTCAAATTTCCTGGTGAAGTTTTTATTCTCGTTTATCATCTCATGATTGAGGTCGAGAATTTTGTTGAATATTTTACTTTGTTTTGCTGTCATATACTTATAGATTGATTATTTAAAAAAAAAGAAACAGGGAGAATCCCTGTTCTTATATTTATGCGGCTTTCTTTATTGCTCTATTAGGCATTTTAGGACCTTTAGGGAGACTTATAGGTTGAGTACGGATAACAAACCCACTTTCTAAACCCTCAGCGTTATTTGCCCCTTTACCAGTCATTTTCTTATAACGGAGACCCACAATAACATTCTTTTTATCTTTAAATCTTAAATCGTCCTTGTCTCCATTTACCACTTTGTAACCTCTGAATTTATTTGGCACTTTGTCAAAAACCATGGCTACATTGTGTCCTTTGCCCAATAACTCCATTGCTTTAATTTCGTTTGTCTCAGAAAGACTGAAAGTTAAATGATAATTTTTTGGTAGTGGGGTGTCAAAACGTAGGTAGTTTTTTGTGTAATCGTAAAACTGTACGTTTGGATGAAGTTCAAAAATAGTTTTATTATCTCTTACTTTGAATTTCTCGTATCTAATATCGGACGTACCATTTAAGCGAATTGTGACAATTGCTTTATCTTTGTTTAATCTTACAGCCTTAGTAATTTCTTCGTCCACCTGCAGTAAAAACTTTGCTCTGTCTGCTAAAAAATACTCTGTTTTATTTTTGCGACCTTCGTATACAGAAGTAAACATACCTCCAAAACCACTACCAACCAAACAGGACTTTGCACAACCTGCGCTTGCATGGGAGCAAACATTTATACCTTTACTGTTTGCCGTAAAAGGAGACATATAAAGGATATAGGTAATGTAACCTAATTTTTCGCCTTTAATTGTTTTGGCGTTATTTGTAGTTAAAAGTTTTGTTACTCTGTAGTTCATAGATTTTAAGTTTTAATTGGTTATACCTTTATAGATTGATAATTTATAAAAAAAGAAAATTAGTTTTCGTCCATTTGTTTATTTATAGTTTCAAAAAATTTAAGTCCTTCAAATGTAGCCTTGGCGTTTTTGTCCCATAGTTCGTCATACCTTACTTTCTTAGGATTATAATGGGTGCAATCGTACTGGTGATATTCCAACAAGTCCATTTTCAGTTGTTTGAACTCTTCTTTTTCAGCGGCTGTTAACCCTTCGTTTTTTTTCTTATACGGTTTCATATCTTTATAGATTGGAAATAAATAAAAAAAGAAATGGGCAAAAAGCCCCTCTCAATTTTTTTTAATCTGCAAAAAAGTCCAAGTGTTTTTTAAAACTTTCATCCTGCGCTTTAAAGAGCTTTACAGCTTCTTTTTCGTTCTCGCTTTCATTGTGTAGGCATGTATCTTCTTCTCCAAAAGATATTAACACAATTGTTTCTCTTCCAGCTTGTGAGCATCTTTTTACTCTAAGGAAGTCTGTCAGGTTTACATTAGGCAGGCTGTCTGTAAACTTGTTTTCTGTTAAGTTGTAGAACATGTTTTTTTATTTTATTTGGTTTATATTTTATTATAGATTGAAAATAAAAGAAAAAAGAAAGTTGGGCCAAAAAGAAGAGGGCCGTAATCCATTGGACCACGACCCTCGCATTGTTACCCCTAACAACGAATATCTTTATTTTTTCTAGGCCCTTTGTGGCCCTCTAGATTATTTTTTTAAGCTTAAAGGCACAATTGTATATGGCCTATCCCAACAATCTCTTACCCATTTCTTGGCCGATGAAATACTTTCAAATTCGCCAGTCAAAATTTCTGTACAGGACCCATGCAATCTTATTTTACACTTTTTTGCTTTCATATCTTTATAGATTGAGTTTTTAAAAAAAAAGAAAGGACCGTATTAATAACCAAACTCAGGTTTTAGTTCTATCTTAGTCTCAATCCACTTAATTATTTCACCTGCATAATAAGACGTGGTAAGGTCACATAAAAAGAAATCTAATTCTCTGTGAGCATTTTGAGCATCTGACTGAACCTCTAAACGTGTCCACTCCTTTGCGCCAGACTGGTCACTGCTTCTTCGTGTACCTTTTGACATATCCCAGTCTTTGCCGATAACAGCAATTGTTTTTCCTTTTATCTCAACGGTGATGATACCACCTTTGGCATACTCACCAATTTTAAACGTTTTTGTTTTCATGTTCTTATAGATTGAGTTTTTAAATAAAAAGAATTACTTTTCTCTTATTGTAACTACGTCTCTTTTTTCTACTGAGTAGTTATTTTCAAAGTCAACAACCAATACTTCTTCTGTGTCGTTTATTACTTCATCAACACTGACTGCATGTTGTTGTGGGTTCTTTTTGATTTTCTTTTTTGCTTCAGCTTCGCTTGTAGCTATAACCGAATAAGTTACATTTTGCCATTGAGAAACTTTCTCTTGAGCTGTAATTGTAAACATTTTTTTCTTTGCCATATCTTTATAGATTGAAAGTAAATAAAAAAAGAATTTAATAAGTCACAAGGACTTCAATAGTGAAATCTCTTTTAGAGCGCTCGTCACCATCTTCAATAATATCTGCACTAAACCATAATATAAAAGTACCTGCAAAATTATGGTCCTTTGTTATTTTTACGTCCTCACAGGCAAAGTGGTCTTTAATAGCCTGTTCGACCTTTCCAGTGATATCACTTTCTCCTTCGTTAATGCTAATTATTGAGATTAGTTCATCTTTAGAACCATTAACAATTTCTGTTAATACGGCATTTCTTTTGCCATGTAGTATTGCTGTTATTTTTTTCATGTATATTCTTTTTTAAAATAAGAGTAAAGTGATTTGCGAGTAAATAGAATTGCGTACTGACTACATTGCTCTCTGAAGCCATTTGCAGCGACCTTAATAACATTGTCGCTCTTAAGCCATTTCTGAAAGTCTTTATATGTTTTAGTTCGCTTTGCCATATTCAATAACTGTTTGAATTAATCTTTCGTAACGTTTTTGATTTTTAAATTCAAGTAATATATAATGTTCTTCAGGTTTTCCTGCATTATAACTTGCCATTACGCTAAAATCTTTTTGCTCTCCAAACATTCCATCTGTTTGTTTAAATTTCTTTGACTTAAGATATTCGGCAAGTTCATAACGTTGGTCAATAGAGTCAACAATTACTTTTGTCTCTTTCTTAATAACCTTCTCAGTTTTATCTGTTCGAGATACGTGAGCAAATTTTGGATGAAGAGAGGTTGTTCTTGTCTCCTCTATAACTTCTGTTTTTATTATTCTCATGCCTTTATAGATTGAGTTTTTAAATAAAAAGAATTTATTTGTGAATGTCGCTGTCAGGAAACATATCTTTATGTTCTGTCTTTGATATTACAGAATCAATTTGATAATCAGCGTCATGTTCTCTGAACTCAAGACTACCTGCTTCCTCAAAGGCTAAACGTTCAGCCATCTTTCTATCTTTAGCTTCCACTTCAATATTGCGAGATGCATAAGAGATGCGATTTACAAGTACAATAAACTTCTCGTTTTCAGTGTACTCAAATTCACTACGAGTTACACCGAACTCAAGTGTATCTCCAATGTTACGAACCGCTGTATAGGTATAACGGCTGTGTCCCATGAATTTTTCTGTTATAAAAACCTGTTCGCCTTTTTTAAGTTTTTGTCCGAACTTAAATGTCTTACCTTTTTTTATTTCTGCCTTTCTGAATATCGGCTGTTCTACTTTCTTTGCCATAATGTTTTTTATTTATAGATTGATTAATTTAAAAAAAAGAAAGGGAGAGTTTCCCCTCCCAGTTGTTTTATATTCCAATGTGTTCATACAAGTTTCTAAGAGTAAAGTGGTCACAATTTTCCCACATTATAATCTCAATTGTATTTCCGCCTTTGTCTTTGAACTCAAAGCCATGAGCGTTTTCGTCCAGTGTTTTCTCATCAGCGCCTCTTAAGAACTCAATGATTTCTTCATTACTTTCTATTCCATCGGAAGGACAAGTAACTTCTCTAAGGGAGTTGATAATGTTCTCATCAGGGCTTTTTTCCTGAATGGACTCAACCGTTATTCCTTTTTTTGCCAGTTCTTTCATAAGAGCCAATTTACTTTCGGCTTCGATTACGATTTTAAATTTTGCCATCGTTGTTATTTTTTAGGGGTTATGTATTTATAGATTGGATTATTTAAAAAAAAGAATTTTTGTTTTATAATTAACCTAAAACCTTGTGGATATAATCCTCAATATCACCGTAGCTAATATTATCGTCTCCAATGTCAGTTAAAAGATTTTCAATAGCTGTATCAGCATCATCTATAAGGGCTGACTTAAATGGAATTAAACCTTTAAACCTATTCATTATTGACTTTAAAATTTTTGTTTCCTTATCCATGAGTCATGTTTTTTGTAGATTTATTTTTGAAATAAAAAGAATTATTCTGTTTCAGAGTGTCCACAGTTATCGCACTGAAACTCACCACTGCTGTTATTGTGTCCGTTTGTGCTACCACAATTATCGCATGACTTTGCATCGTCATCTCCGAAGTAATCCACAGGGTTTCCTACCTGTTTGAAGTTTTCGATATACTCTTCATCGCTTGTGTCAATTAGAAATCCACCTTTAGATTTTTTAACACCATAGACTGAAAATCCTGGTGCTTCACCTGCATCATCCTGTACGAAGTTTACGTCTTTGATAACACCTGCCTTTGTTGTAAAGCTGTGCCAAAAATCACCTACATCTCCTTCATTGAGGTCAAATTTAAAGACTTCTCCGTTGTAGTGTAGTGTTACAGTCTTTTTGGTATAGTCGACTGTGTAGCTGTTTTTATTTTTTTTCTTTGTCATGCCTTTATAGATTGGCATTTTAAAAAAAAAGAATAGGGAGAATTAACATCCAAAGATTAAGTTATCTATGTCATAGCGCCATGCCTTAAAGGTTAAGGGAGTGGTATATGTTTTTGCTGACCTTTTATATTTTTGGTAGGTGAACCACCTGCTGATTTGCTGAATTATTTTCATGGTCTTATTTTTCTTTTCCAAGTGTAAATACTGCCTTTTCTTTATAACCATGTTTGTCAACCGCTTCATCCTGTAAAGCATCAATCAAATTTAGGATACCATTAAGGTCTTCTGCTTTCTTTTTTGTCTTTGCTTGTCCTAGTGCCTCCAACAAAGTTTGCTTTTGTCTTTTAAGGTCTTTGAAGTCTATTTTCTTTAAGAAGTTTTTCATGTCTTTATAGATTGATTTATTTAAAAAAAAGAATTTAAGCTTGAATGTGTCCAGCTATACAATTACACAAAAAATCAGATACTTCATTGCTTTCTAAAATGTCCAGCAACTCATCATCTCCTTTGCTCTCAATAATTGCAGCAAGATTATCTGTATCTTTTGCTGTCCATAAAAGGTTTGAACCTTTCTTGATTGCTTTCTTTGTTCCTGGTGAGTCTTTATGCCAGCCCATCGACCTGCAATAGTCTGAAGGGTTGTGTGCAAAATTCTCAAATTCAGCTGCTAATAATCGGTGAGCTGTTTCTTTACAATCTTCGGTTGTTCTCATGTCTTTATAGATTGGGTTTTTATAAAAAAAGAATTGTTTTAGTCGAATATTACTTCTGCATTATTATCTACAATGCACTTTTCTCTTTCTTCACTGGTCGCAAACCATTCAACTTCATATATGTCTCCTTCACCTTCAAAATCAGTAAAGTTCAAACCATAGATGAGACCGTTGTTCTGGTCAGACTCAGGATACTTACAGTCTTTCCTGACAGTTTCCCACATTACACGTTCAACGTATATTTTTTCTTTCTTTGCCATATTGTTTTTTATTTATAGATTGAAAATAAATAAAAAAAGAATTTAAGCATAACGGAAAGGGTCAACTTCTGCTTTTTTTAGGGCTGCTTCTATTTTCTTCTTATCCTGTAATGATATTGGTGAGTTTAACAGGTCAACTAATGTATCATATAGTTCAACGCCAGCTTCTTTTTTAAAACGCACAATTTCTTCTGCAAGGTCTACCAAACGATAGCCTCCATTGTTTAATAATAGACCAACACCACAATTACCTTTTTCGGCTAATTTTTCTAAGTGTTCAGAACACTCTTCTTTAGTTCCTTTTACAAGGATAGTTTTTTTATAACCGTTGTCTACACCAAGCCATGCAGTAAGTCTCAACTCGTGAGTGTGAGTAGGTTTGTTTATTCCTAACATTGTTAATAATTTTCTCATATTGTTTATAGATTGAATTTTAAAATAAAAAGAAACAGGGAGAATTTATTTTTTACGTCTTTTTGAGAATCCAGCAAAATGCTTTTCCTGATATGGTTTTTTTCTTGTCTCAAAAACAGGGAGAGGCTCACTCAACATTTTAATTTCTATTGGTGGACGTTCAAAGGCTTTCATGTTTTTTGCCTGTTGCTCTGCTGATAACACCTTATCTATGTCCTCAATTATTACAACGTGATTTTTTAACTTACTTAATCTTTCAGCTAAAAAAGCCATCTCAGCACCAGCCTCAATGTGTTTAAAGTCACCTGCACCGATTATAATTACTTCGTATCCTTTTTCTTTAGCAAGTTTTATTTGTTCGCTAATAGTGTTTCCTGTTGGTTTTAAATCTTCCATGTCTTTATAGATTTACTTTTTAAATAAAAAGAATTTTAATATAAACCACTTTGTTGTTCAAATATACATTCGGCAATAATCCACTCAGAATCATCTCCATATATTTCTTTTAGAGCTTCAAGCGAATTGTAGTAAGCAGAAATGTGTTCAAGAATCTCAGCATCATTAAAATTAGCCAACACAATTGTATCTTCTTCCCAATTACCAGAAATATCGAATTCCTTCTTTATGGTATCTTCAACTTTCTCATCCAGTTTGCCGCCACCAATCCATTCTTTGAATTGATAAACTCCTGGGGAGATTTTTCTACCGTACTGATGATTGTCAGGGTCAGTACAAGTCCATGGTGTGTTATGGTCAATTTCAGGTATTTGTCTTTCTTTACTCATATATTTATAGATTGAGTTTATAAAAAAAAAGAACTATTAGAGACATTAAGAAACACAAACTTTTTTAAGAGTTATATTCTCAAATTTATATAACTTTGTGCCTTCTGTTTCTAATATATCCATAGTCCCTTTTATTCTTTTATTCATAGTATCAGAAACTCTATAAATTCCATCCTTTTTTCCAGTGCCTTTTATTTCTACTAAATCACCATAGTCAAAATCTCCTCCGAATCTTTTTAATAAATCTCTACTAAGAGCTACCATTTTTTGTTCACTAGCTCGTTCAGGGTTAATTTTTGAACCATCTGCTGTTGTAAAAGGGTCAGAATCGCATTGTCCTGCCACGGCATTATACATAGTAACAGTTATTGTATAAACCCTTTCTTTTGGTTCAGGTTGTTTTACATCCTGTTTAAATGCCTGCTCAAATTGTTGATTAATTTGTAAACCTGCAATGATTAAAATGATTGTTATAATTACTTTCTTCATGCTCTTATAGATTGAGATTAAATAAAAAAAGAAAGGAGACCTTAAGTCTCCTGTCAATTTAATTTGCCTCATCATTAATCATCCTGTACAGCTCATCCATTGGAACGCCATCAGGGGCATAATTGTCCATGTTATAAAAAGCATCAACAATTAGAGGAACCGCAGGGGCATATTTTTCCCCAATAACTTCTTCTAATTCTTTGTGGTGTTTTTTCAGAGCCGCTGCTGCTGTTTTTTCAGGTTTGCGACACAATACATAAGCGCCTAAATCATACGCTCGTTCTGCTGATTCTGCTTTTGCTAAGTTCTTTGCCATTTTGTTTTTTTTAGTTGGTTTATATATTTATAGATTGAAAATAAATAAAAAAAGAAAGGGAGACCTGAGTCCCCCTGTTAAGTTTTTTTAATCATTCCATCTGAAAAAACCCATACACATCATGTGTGCTTTTATAAGTGCTATTTCTTTACGAGTGAGTTTATTATTATCATCATAATTTTCAATAATCCACTTATCGCCTGTGTCGGGTTTTTTAGATACATCGTATGCAGTAAATAACTTTGCTTTACGTACATCTTTGTTTACCTTATCATGGCTAATTGTTTCTTGGGAATATCTAAACATTCCTTGCCATTCATCATCCCCAAACCTATCAAGAGCAATCTCTGTGTGGGTTTGATAGTTGTGTGTATTGAAATCATCTGTCCCGTCATTCATTTGACGCATTCCTGTAATTAACGTGTTTTTTCCCATCTTTTTTCTTTTATAGATTGAAAAGAAATAAAAAAAGAAAATCAATTGGTCGATGGGTCCAAGCTGTTACGCTCAAACAATGACGGATACTCTCAGGCTTTTATGTACACTATTACACCTTACCATCCACGCCCCCTGCTGGCATAACCAGCACCACCGTTATATCTTTAGGCGTAAAAGCCTTTATGCAATTTATCCAAATCTCTTTTGTCTGCAATGAAGTCAACAAATTCTTGGGGAGAGGTTCCGTCATTGAACTCAACCTCCAGTTGTTTATCATCAGTGCAATCTCCAGTGGTGATACCGTAATCTTTCATCAAGAGGTTTTCGACCTCTTCTGTCCACTGTATTAATGTTTTTACTTTGCTCATATCTTTATAGATTGAAAGTTTATAAAAAAAGAATTATCGTTTTTTGTTTTCAGTTGTAAGAACAAAGTGCATGATTGAGTCTGTAAGTTCCTCATAAACTTGTTCGTTTATGTTATCCTGATTTTTTGCAAGAACCTGTTTTTCAAATCTTTCAACAACAGGCTGTTCTTCTTTTGGCAAATTATTCTTTATGAAGTTAAATAGTTTTTCGTAATAATTTGCAAACTCATATCCTGTAATAATTTGACATTCTCCATCACAATAAGAACAATCAACTTGTTCTTCATCTTCAGTTCCTTTATTAATCGTTTCCCAACCGCCACCATGACACTCAGGACAATCACATTTTACTGCGTCAACCGCATTTCCATTTCCATTATTAAAGTAATCGTAATACAGGCGGCTCATGCTTCTAATTAATTCCCCATGGACTGTCTCTGCTTCACCTGTATCAGGAACAAGTTTATTAAAAAGTTTGTCAGACTCTTTTTGGTATGCGCCTTGTTTGTTCCAATATGTTTTGCCCAGTGGTGTTAATTTTCTTTCCATGTCTTTATAGATTGGATTTTAAAATAAAAAGAATTATTGTTCATGCAAATCAACAATTCTTTTAAGGATTACAGTTGCGGCACCAACTCTAATAGAATCCTGTGACCATGAACTCACAACATCCATGAACTCCTGTAAGTTACTTGCTTCGTCTATTTCCTCGCACATTTGGTCGAGGTCTTCCTGCGACATTTTTGTTTCAGGCTTTCCAATCATATTGTTCATATTGATTGTCTCGCTTTTGTATTCTTCTTTTATTGAATCTAAAGTCATATTGTTTTTTATTTATAGATTGAAATTTAAAATAAAAAGAATTATCGTTTTACCCCTCTTACTTCGTAATAGCTTTTAAGGTATTTATCGTAATTCTGTTTTTTAACCACGTTAAAGTTATAGCCATGCCCTTGCTCCATTTCTCTTTTAAGGTCTTTATATTCCTTTGGAG
>Ga0315273_10005142_pt1 | contig 16154 bp, 13 predicted proteins | sample YL17G02_0_MG_FD_205753 | JGI IMG/M metagenome (GOLD analysis project Ga0315273, IMG submission 205753) | Sediment microbial communities from Yellowstone Lake, YNP, Wyoming, USA - YL17G02_0 | ecosystem: Environmental > Aquatic > Freshwater > Lake > Sediment | place: USA: Wyoming | collected... | reverse complement strand
CGCCCCGGATGCCGTGGCCGACGACGGCATCTTCCATGTGACCGTGATCGGCGCAATGAGCCTTCCGCTGGTCTTCTGGCACCTCCCCAAACTTTACACCGGGAAGATCAAGAGCATCCGCCAGGTTTCCATGCAGACGGGCAAGAGAGTGACCGCTGCTTCGGAGCAGCGGGTCCTCCTCGACATCGACGGGGAGCAGCCGGGCACACTGCCGGCCGAGATGGAGATCGTCCCGGGGGCGCTTACCATGATCCTGAAAGCCTGACACAGGCTGTTGACCGGGAGCGCATCCCGCAAGCCCCGCCTTGTTGGCGGGGATCAGGGGCGCAATAAAAAAACAGACGGTTTCCTTGCCGGGAAGCCCCGCCCTGTGGGCGGGCTGCTTCCAAAACGCCCATCTGCGGCGTTTCCCTCATCCTTCGCCCCGGGGACACGTTCCGATCCCTTTGGGCTTGGGGACACCTTGCGGCAAGGTGTCCCCACATGTCCCCGACGCCTCACGGTTCAGGATATCGGGAGCCTTGCATCTGGCCATCCCGTATCAGGTACGGGACAAGCTTTTGAACAGCCTGGGCCCCTTTTCGCCATCATTCCCTCCCGCCGGGCAGGGGGGATGGCATGCATACCCCATCATCCCAAGGGCAACCGATGAAAAATTCCCCAGCCATTGGGGAAAATTTCAACAATTATCCCTTCGGAGGGCAAGGAAAGACCAGGTCCGCCCAAAGGTGATCTTAGCTGATATCCCAGCAGTTTCTTCCATAGCGTTCCGGTTCTTCTCTGTTGGCACGTACATTGCCTGTAAGGCGGTGTCCGGAAATACCGGGACGAAGGAAGGGTTGTTGGATGAAACGTTTTATGACATTGGCGGCTGTCCTCATCTTTATCGGTTTCACCCTGGTATTTGCCGCGGAGAAGCCCACGTCCGCCCCACCCCTTCCCCCCCGGATTCCGGAGATGAGCGCCGCCGGAAAGGTGCTGGAAATTTCCGACACGATTCTGAAAATCGAACGCACATTGAAAGGGAAAGCGGAGATTATGGAGTTTATCCTGGAGAAACCCTTTCCCAATATCGCGGCGGGCGATCAGATCAAGGTCAGCTACCTGGAAAAGGATGGCCGGAACATCCTGACCCGGGTGGCGCCGGCGCCAAAGACAGCGGTCCGGAAGGCAGTCAAAAAGGATCTCCCGAAGGGGATGAAGCCGGTCGCCCCTCCGGCGCCGCCGGTCACAAAATAGGCTTTACCCCTTCATCTGTGATGAAGGTAATTATGGGCAGATTCCCGAGGTCGCCGATTGTCGGCGGATCGGAAGGGAACTGAAAAAACAAAAAGAGGAGGTAGTTAAGATGAAACGTATCATGGTATGGGCAATCGCATTGGTTTTCCTGTTCAGCACGTCCGCAATCGCGGCTCCGGCCGCGCCCGCGGCAGCGCCCGCAGCACCCGCAGCCAAGGCCGAGCCTGCGAAGGATGTGAAGAAGGCTGAGCCTGCGAAGGCGGCGACAGACAAGAAGGTTGTGGCCGACAAGAAGGCCGCTGACAAGAAGGCCGCTGCCGACAAGAAGGCCGCTGACAAGAAGGCCGCTGCCGACAAGAAGGCCGCTGACAAGAAGGCCGCTGCCGATAAGAAGGCCGCTGACAAGAAGGCCGCTGCCGATAAGAAGGCCGCTGCTCCGGCAGCGCCCGCAGCCAAGGCGCCGGCTCCGGCCCCGGCCAAGAAGTAATCCTTTTTCGGGTATCGAACAGATGTACGGGGTACGGGGATTCATCCCCGCACCCCGTTTTTTTCGCCGATCATTTGCGTGCATTTCCCCCCCGGCCTGCACTATAATCACGGCCGGGGACAACCGGGCTTCCGGAAACCATCCCCGGGGGAGTGATTCATGACCGTCCGTACACGCCTGATGATCCTTACAGTCCTGGGGCTGGTCGTTACGATGGCCGTCTGGGGGTGGGTTCAGATCCGGGCGCTGGACCAGATCCTGGTCGAACAGCAGGGGAAACGCCTTTCCAGCGTCGCCGAGACGGTCAGCACCTACTACACCCATTTCCCGACCGGCCAGGGCCTCTCCACCCTCGACACCACCCTGAAAGAACAGATCCAGACCGATGTTCGCCTGGCCCGCATCGACATCTTCAACGTCGTCAACTACGATATCGATTACATCGAATATATCGCCGGGGCGAGCCGCGTCCGCTATGAGTGGCCGGAGAGCCTGGTCAGCTCGGTGGCGGCGTCCCGCAAGCCTCAGTACGTCCGTCTCCAGATGGAAGATGGGCCCGCTGTCGGGCTGCTCTATCCCGTCACATCCGAGAAATCACGGAATACGCAGTTTGTCGTGGGGGTAATCAATTTCAGCCGGGCCAATGCGGAAATCCTCTCCCGGGCGCAACGCTTGCTCGTCGTCAGCACAGCCTGGCTTCTGATCATCATCCTCCTGGTCCTTGCGGCGAGCTACCGCTGGCTCATCGGCCGGCCGCTCAGCGTCATCGTCCACGCAATCGACGCATTCCAGACCGGACAATATGTGAAGCGGATTCCGATCACCCGCCGGGACGAGTGGGGGCACCTGGGCGAACATTTCAATTCGATGGCCCACGAGATCGAACAGGTCCTGGCGAGGAACCAGGAGTTGACCAGGGGCCTGGAGGATCGCGTCCTCGAGGCGACACAGAAAGTGGTCGAGCTCCAGAAGCAGGTCAACCAGCTCCAGCAGCTCGCCGCGATGGGGTACCTGACCGCGACCCTCGCCCACGACCTCGGAACGCCGCTCCACTCCATCGCCGGCCTCGCCAGTCTCCTCCAGGAGAGGGGAGACTGGCCGCCGGATGTCGCCCGCAAGTTAGAACTTATCGTTCAGCAGACCCAGCGTCTCAACACCGTCATCCAGAACGTCCGGCGCGCGACACGCCCGCCTGAGGCCCATTTCGAGACCGTCACGGTCCGGGAACTACTGAATGAAACCCTCTCCCTCGTGGAACCCCTCATGCGGAAGGCGGGGATCGAGCTTCAGGTGGATTTCGACGAGAAGTTACCGGGAATCCATGCGGACCGTTACCGCGTGCAGGCCGCCCTGTTCAACCTGATCCAGAACGCCATGGAGGCGATGCCCTCCGGAGGTCGGATCACCGTTTCCGCAGGGACGGCGCCGGACCGGCGGGAGGTGTCCATCACCGTCGCCGACACCGGCAGCGGTATCCCGCCGGAGCTGATGGAGCGGATCTGCGAACCGTTTTTCAGCACCCACCAGGAGGAGGGCATGCGGGGGCTGGGGCTGGCCATCGTTCAGGATATCATCAAGATGCACGGAGGGCGCATGGAGATCCGGAGCGCTCCGGGCGAAGGAACGAAGGTCGTCCTCTGTTTCCCCGCGGCTGCGGAAACGGCTCAGGATAAGCCTTCTTTCGCCAACCCATAGCGGATGATCTTTGTCCTTAGGGTCTTCCGGTCGATTCCCAGTCGCTGGGCGGCCTGGCTCTGGTTCCAGGCCGTGCTTTCCAGGGTCTGGAGTATCTGCTGCCGCTCTGCCGTCTCCAGCGGCATCAGCACAGGCAGTTCCGTAGCGCGTGCGATCCGGAATTTTTCGGGAAGATTCTCCGGCAGGATCACGGCAAAAGGCGAGAGAAGCAGGGTCTGCCGGAGGACATTCTCCAGCTCGCGGACATTCCCCGGCCAGTCATAGCCCATGAAAAGCTCCATCGCCTCGTCGGAGATGCGGACCGTAGGATATCCCCATTTCTGCAGGAAGGACTCGATGAGCTGCGGGATGTCTTCCCTGTGCGCCCGGAGCGGCGGCACCTGGAGGCGCACGACGAAGCGATACAGGAGATCGGACCGGAACCGTCCGGCGCCGGCTTCCGCATCGATGTCCCGGTTCGCCGCCGCAACCACCCGTACCCCCACATGCCTCGTCTCATGGCCGCCCAGCCGCCGGACCTCCCCGTTCTGCATGAAACGGAGGAGCTTTCCCTGAAGCGCCGGCGACATTTCGGTGACCTCGTCGAGGAAGATCGTCCCGTGCTGCGCCGCCTCGAGCAGTCCGACATGCATGTGATCGGCCCCGGTGAAGGCCCCTTTCTCGAATCCGAAGAGTTCCGATTCGAGGAGGGTCTCAGGAATGGCGCCGCAGTTGACCGCAACAAAGTGTTTGTCGCGCCGGGCGCTGAACTGGTGGAGGGAGCGGGCCGTCAGCTCTTTGCCCGTCCCGCTCTCCCCGCTGATCAGGACGCTTGCCGAGGCGTCGGCCACCCGGGCGATCTGTTTGTAGAAATCGACCATCACCGCGGAGGAACCGATGAACTGGGGCTCCTCGCGGACCTCCGCCTGTCCCTGTGTCCGAAGCTGCCGAAGTTCCCGAACATCGAGCGCCTTCCGGACCAGCGACCGGATCTCGTCCGGCGAGAAGGGTTTGCTGATGTAATCGGAGGCGCCGAACCGCAGCGCCTCCATCGTCGTCTCGAGCGAACCGAACGCCGTCATCAGGATCACAGGCAGCTCCGGCCGCCGCTCGTGGACTTTCCGGAGGAACTCGAGACCATCGATCTCCGGCATCCGGATATCGGACAGGAGGAGATCGTATCTGGAAAGATCCTCCTTCAGGGCCTCCCGCGCGGAGGTGAAGGAATCGACCTCATAGCCGGCACGGGAGAGCGCCTCCTGGAGGAACTCGCAGGCCACGGCGTCGTCGTCGATCACGAGGATGCGGACCCTCCCCCCGTTTTTACCCAAGCCCCTTCTCCCCCATGTACTGCGCCAGATCGGCCACCCGGCAGGAATAGCCCCATTCGTTGTCGTACCAGGCCACGACCTTCGCCATGTTGTCTCGGAGCACCTGGGTGAATTCGATATCCACGATCGAGGAGTGGTCGTCCCCCTTGAAGTCCATGGAGACCAAACCGGCCTCCTCGCAGGCCATGATCCCCTTGAGCTGCTTCCGGGCGGCATAGCGGAGGACTTTTCTCAGCTCATCCGTCGTCGTCTTCGTCTTGAGCTCGGCCGTGAAATCGACGACGGAGACCGTCGGGGTCGGCACGCGGAGCGAGTAGCCGTCGAAACGACCCGCCAGATCGGGAAGGACGAGAGCGAGGGCCTTGGCCGCGCCCGTCGTCGTCGGGATGATGTTCATCGCCGCCGCACGGGCGCGCCGGAGGTCCTTGTGGGGCAGATCGAGGATCCGCTGGTCGTTCGTGTAGGAGTGGACCGTCGTCATCATCCCCTTCTCGATGCCGAACGCCTTGTGGACGACCATGACCGGCGGGGCGAGGCAGTTTGTCGTGCAGGAGGCGTTGGAGACGATATGGTGTTTCTGCGGTTTGTAGTCCTTGTGGTTGACCCCCATCACGACCGTCAGGTCCTCTTCCTTGGCGGGGGCGCTGATGATCACCTTCTTCGCGCCGGCCTGGAGGTGGGCGGCGGCTTTCGGACCGGTCAGGAACAGACCGGTGCTCTCGATCACGATATCGACCCCCTCGTCGTCCCAGGGGATGGACGTGGGATCGCGGAAGGCCAGGCTCTTGATCGGTTTCCCGTCGATGATGAAACAGTCCTTCTTGACGCCGACCTTCCCTGCATAGCGGCCGTAGTTCGTGTCGTACTTGAACAGGTGGGCGTTTGTCTCCACATCGAAGAGATCATTGACCGCCACGACCTGAAGGGATTCGGGGTATCGGGTCAGGACGGCCTTCAACACCTGCCGTCCGATCCGGCCAAAACCGTTGATGCCCAGGCGAATCATAAAAAACCTCCTTTTCAGTTGTCGTCGATGCGGTACTTGTGCTCCGCCATCAGATCGCAGCGGGTCTGGAGCGTCTCGTGCATGCGGGCTTTGTCGAGGGCGATCGCGCTCAAATTGGCCACCGCCTTGAGGAATTTGATCTCTTCATCCCGGAATTTACGCACCCGGTCCGCATAGACCCGCAGGACGCCGATCGCCTTCTTTTCCAGCATGAGCGGGACGACGAGGACGGATTTGATCCCCTCCGCCTTCGCCTTCGCGCCGTACTGGAAATCCTTGTCCGTCTGGACGTTCTCGATCCAGATGGTCTTGCCTTTCAAAACCTTGCGGTCGAGGCCGCTCTCCTCGATCAGAATCGGCCCCTTGCGGACATACCCCTTGGACAGACCGCTTGCCGCCCCCAGCACCAGCAGCCGCTCCCGGGAATCGAGGAGCCGGATGCTGCCGGCCTTGACACCCATGGCCTTTACCACGGACTGTACGATCTTCTCCAGGACCTTCGACGGATCCAGGGAGGCATTGATCACCTTCGCCACATCGTACAGGGCAACGAAATAATCGACATCTTTCCCTTTCATGGTATCACCACCTGATGGCCTTTTCTCACACCCCTCCCCATCAACCCCTCTTCAAAAGGATTCGCTTTGCGGCGCTATTCGCTGCGCGACACGTTGAATTATACAGGAAGAAGAAACAAATATCCAGCCGCATTGCCTCAAATTAAATGTTACCAGAGAGGCGCAGAATAGAGGCGGCACGAGAAAGATGTTGACAAAATCTCTCGCAACCATTAATCTCTCGCAAAAATACAATACCTGAGGAGAAGATAATGTTAGCAAATCGTTGTGCCCGAAGCGGCTTTGTCCTTTTTTCACTGTTTTTTCTGTTGTCCGTTCTGGAGATCGACGCCTGGGCCCGGGTAGGCGGGGGGAGATCCTTCGGCAGCCGGGGTTCCCGTTCCTACACCGCCCCGCGTTCAACACCCGCCCCCGCGCCGTCCAGCCCCTCACAGGGGTCAAAACAGTTCAACACCCCCCCCGCACCCGCATCTTCGCCCTTCGGGGGCGGCGGCTTTCTCCGGGGAATGGCCGGCGGACTCATCGGCGGAATGATCGGCGGAATGCTCTTTCGGAGCCTTGGATTCGCGGGCGGCGAGGGCGGCGCGGGCGGCGGGATCGGAATGATGGACATTCTTTTGATCGGTGCGCTCCTCTACGGAATCTACTGGTTCATCAAACGGCGGCGAAGTCAAGCCCCTGCGGGGGTCTCCTACCGGGAGTCGTCGGCGATGGGCGCCGGGCAGACGGCGGCGCCGATGCCAGCGTATGAACCGGAGGCACGGGAAAGCGACGTGGAAACCGGTCTTCGCCATATCCGGCAGATGGATCCCCGTTTCGATGAAAGAGACTTTACCGACGGCTGCATGGACCGGTTTTTCCAGATCCAAGGGGCGTGGGCCAACCGGGACATATCCGGCGTCCGGGAACTCCTGACCGACGAAATGGACAAGACGCTCCAGGCAGAGGCGGACCAGTTGCGAGCAAAAAAGCAAATCAACCGTCTGGAGAACATCGCCGTCCGTTCGGTCGAGATCGCGGAGATCTGGCAGGAGAAGGGAGAAGATTTTATCACTGTGAAACTCTCCGCCAATCTACTCGACTACACCACCGACGAAAAATCCGGAGAGGTCGTCTCCGGCAGCCGGACGGAACCGGTCAAATTCCGGGAATACTGGACCTTCAAACGCCCGGTGGGGGATCATCCTTGGAGGCTCTCCGCCATCCACCAGGCGGAATGAACCTCCGGCAAACGGAAAAAGACTCATACAGAACCATCCCACATGGCAGGAGGAATACCGATCGCGAAGCGAATTCTTGGCCCTTTCGCAATCCTGTTGATCCTTTTGCTGTTGCCCGGCTTGTCGGCTGCCGGCGACCTGCGGCTCACCGTCCATTCGGCCATCCTGATGGACATGACGACCGGCCGGATCCTCTTCACCCATAATGCCGACGACCCGCTTCCGCCCGCCTCCATCACCAAGGTCCTCTCCCTCTACCTCGCCGATGAGGCGATTCGCGATGGCAAGGTCCGTCCCACGGATCCGGTGAAAATCAGCCGGAAGGCCGGGCGGACGGGCGGATCGAAGATGTTCATCCAGGCCGGGAGCGAAATCCCACTCGATGAGCTGCTCAAGGGCATGGCCGTGGTTTCGGCCAATGACGCCTCCGTGGCCGTCGCCGAATACATCGGAGGCAATGTCGAGGGGTTCGTGGAACAGATGAACCGGAAGGCCCACGAGCTCGGAATGAGCCGCAGCGTCTTCAAGAACCCAAACGGCCTGCCTGCCCGGGGACAGTTCACGACGGCGCGGGATATGATGATCCTAGCCTGCGACTATCTCCGGCGATTTCCCGAATCCCTGAATCTCCACTCCCAACAGTACTATACCTACCGCGACATCACCCAGCGGAACCAAAACAGTCTTCTGAGACACTACCCCGACGCGGACGGCCTGAAGACCGGCTGGGTTGTCAAGGGAGGATACCACATCGTGGCCACGGCGAAACGCGGGGACACCCGCCTGATCGCCGTCGTCATGGGGGCGAAGACCCCCGCGATCCGGGCAAGAGAGACGGAAAAGCTGCTGGATGAGGGGTTCAGGATGGTCGGGGCAGATCCTCGCCAAGGGTGAGCGTTTCGTAAGAAGGACAGGCGATCGATCCGCACAGCGCTTCGCTGGAAACTAATCCGAAAAGTTGTCCGGCGGGATATGAAAGAGCTGCTTCAGGATCTCGTCGAAGTAGTCGGGCAGGTAGCGGTTCCAGATCTTGATCGGCAACTCTCCCAGTTCCCGCTGATGAGAGGCGGGAAAGGAGAGCAGGTATTCCAGCAGGTCTTGGATATTCCGTGCCAGCGGACCCCGGTACTGCTGACACAGCCTCTGTTCGATGATCCGGTCCTCGTGGATGCAGCGGCCGAGCTCGCTCTCCAGCATCTCCTGGTAGTCGGAGAAGATAATCTCCAACAGGACATCCCCTTCCCCCGACCGGACAAACTCGGCGAAGGACTGGTTTGCCTCGCTGGCGGAAAATCCCCGCCCCTGCATAATGTTCAGAATCCCCGGGCCCAGAGGCCGGGACAGGATCTCCTCCCGGGGCGGCCGAAAGCGGGTGAGCAGATTCGTGGCGTTGTAACGCCCGACATGCCTTTCCTCTTCCACAACCTCGCAATCCGGGAACCGGCCGAGGAGTTCGATCAGCTTCCGCTGTCCGGGCTTCTCCAGGACTACCTTTACCCCGGCGACGTCGTTGATCGCCAGGATCTCGCCATTCCCCGCAATCGGCCTCTTTTCGCGCAGATCACTTAGAAGACGATTTTCCGCGATCATAAATTCCTCTGTCATGTCCGCGGGCGTCGTCAGGAGCCTCTCCCGGGGGATGCCGAGAAGACGCGCCCTCTCGTCCGCCAAGGTATCGGCATGCCTTTTGATCCTATCGAAGATCCGGTCGATGATCCGCCGGGCTGCTTTTTCCGCAAGGCGACGGACGCGTTTGATCCGGCTCGATCCGATGTAAGCCTCGAAACCGTTGCGGCGGGTAAAGTAGAGCGTCCCGTGAAAGGGGGTCTCCCGGTAGAAGCGCCCGGGGTTCTGACGGTAATCCAGGATCAGTTCGTCGATCCGTTCATTGCGGCAGGGGGGATCCGCAACGAGGGCATCCTTCAGGTCGCCTTTGATCTTAATGGTCTGGGAAAAGCATTGCGGGTGAAGCTTCCGAAAGATCCGCCCGGCAAAAAAATCCAGGTAGCGGGAAACATAGACACGGTTGAAATGGACCAGCCGCGTGATCAGATCCGCATCCGACGGGCGTGCCTCGTCGTACATCCAGCGGCGAATGATATCATTCAGAACATCCCGATGCAGAAAACTGTTGATTGTGATCATGATCCTGTCCCCTGACCCAGTGCGATAAGGAAGCGACGGCCGGACGGCATGAATCTTAGAAAACCGTTTCCATCAAGACAGGTCCGCCGGCGATTTCCGATACTTCCGAACGGTGACGAATCTAACCCGAGAGAAGCCGTATGTCAAGGAAGACTCGCCATCTTGCCCTCCCGGTCAAAGACGATGCGGTAACGGCCCAGGCCCTGCCTGCGACGGGATTTTTTTGCATGCATTTCCTTGACAATCTCCCGAAATCCTGTTAGCAATTTAAGGAGCTGTTGCAAATATATTTGATTTTCCACGGGAAAAGACCATCAATGATGGCGTCCGGAGCAAGGGAAGAAAAGAAGCGCGGAATCGGCGGGCCGGAAGAGGCGTCTGAACCAGCGTCCGTGAAAACGGCCGCGCCCTGCGAACGAGATTTATGGATCTGCGGACGGAAGTCTTAATCATCGGGGGAGGGGCCACCGGCGCCGGCATCGCGCGCGACCTCGCCCTGCGCGGCATCCCGTCGCTGCTCGTCGAAAAAGGGGATTTCACCTCCGGCGCCTCCGGCCGGAACCAGGGTCTCCTCCACAGCGGCGCCCGTTACGCGGTCAACGACCCCGAGGCGGCCCGGGAGTGCATCTCCGAAAATCGAATCCTTCGGCGGATCGCCCCCCACTGCATCGAGCCGACAGACGGCCTGTTTGTCTCCCTTCCGGAAGACGGCCCGGAGTACCGGGCGAACTTCATCCGGGCCTGTGAGGCAGTGGGGATCGACACCCTGCCGCTCTCACCCCGGGAGGCCCTGTCGATGGAGCCGCGGCTGAATCCCAAGATTATCGGCGCCGTCCAGGTCCCCGACGGGGCGATCGATCCCTTCACTCTCGTTGTCGAAAACGCCCGCGATGCCGAATCCCGCGGGGCGCGTTTTCTGATTCACACGGAGGTCACCGGCCTGATCCGCGATGGCCTCCGGATCGCCGGGGTCCGCGTTTGCGACCGGATCACCGGCGAGGAGTACGCCATAGCTGCGACCTGGGTGATCAACGCGACCGGCGCCTGGGCGAACCGGATCCTCGGCCTCGCCGGCCTCAAGATCGCCCTCGCCCTCTCCAAGGGTTCCATGCTGATCACCAACACCCGCCTGAGCGAGCGGGTCCTCAATCGCTGCCACCCTCCCGCCAGCGGCGACATCATCGTCCCCAACGACACCGTCTCCATCCTCGGCACCACATCCCTGCGGGCGGAAGACATGGAACACTACGAGGTCACCCCTGAGGAGGTTACCTTCCTGGTGGTCGAACTCTCCCGGATGATCCCCGACCTGAAAGGGGAGCGCTTCACCCGGGCCTACGCCGGCGTCCGCCCTCTCCTCCAGTTGGAGGAGACTTGCGACGACCGGGAAATCAGCCGCAGCTTCGCCCTGATCGACCACGGAAGTTGCGACGGCATCGCGGGGCTCGTCACGATCACCGGCGGCAAGCTGATGACCTACCGCCTCATGGCGGAGAAGACGGTTGATTTCCTCTGCGAACGGATGGGGCTGCACGTCCCCTGTTCGACCCATGTCCAGCGCCTCCCCGGCGCGGGCCAGGGCCACACCCTGAAGGACCGCCTCGCCCGCCTGAGGCGTCAAACCCCGGCGGCCAGGGGAGAGATCCTCTGCGACTGCGAGCTCGTCCCCCGGGAGGCCGTGGACGCGATTCTGCGGGAGGGCAAGGTGCGCGAGCTTCAGGATATCCTCCACCGCACCCGCCTCGCCAAGGGGACCTGCCAGGGGGGCTTTTGCGTTTACCGCCTCCTCGGGCTGCTGAACGAACTGAAGAAGGACAAAGGGAGCGGCGGCTCCAACGTCGTCCTCAGGGGTTTTCTCGAGGAACGCTGGAAGGGGATCCGGCCAGTCCTGTGGGGGACCTCCCTGAAGGAAGAGGAGCTGATCGAATCGATCTACAAGGGGCTGTTCAACCTCGCCCCTGAAGAACCCGGCCGACAGGGAGGGGGTGAGGCATGAAGCGCTTCGACCTCATCGTCATCGGAACAGGACTCGCGGGGCTCACTGCCGCCCGAACGGCGGTCGAAATGGGGGCAAAAGTCCTGATCACCGGCCGGGGGATGGGCGCGCTGACCCTTTTCGGGAACACGATCGACCTCCTGGGGGAAATCCCGCCCGAAACGGAGATGGCGGAGGGGATCCCGCGCTGGATCGCGGCGCACCCGGAACACCCCTACGCCCGGACGGGTATGGAGGGGATCGAAAACGCCCTCGCCGACTTCCGGGGGCTCTTCCCGCCGCCCTACAGCTTCGCCGCCCTGGGGCCGGGGAACTCCCTCCTCCCCACCGGCGCGGGGACGATGCGTCCCACCTATCTTATCCCCGCAACGATGGCCGCCGGCGCCGCGATGACCCCGGCCGGGACGCTGATCGTCGGCCTCCGCGGGTTCAAGGATTTTCAGGGCGATACGGTTTCACTCCACCTGAAATGCAGGGGGGTGACCCTGTCGCTTCCCCGCTACGGCCTGGAAGGGCTTACCGCGCTCGCCCTCGCCCGCCTGATGGATGAGGCATCCTTCCGGGAGCGTCTCGGCGAGGCGATCCGGCGGCAGATGGCGGGGGAGCTGTTCATCGGCCTCCCCGCGGTCCTGGGCTTCCGGAATCCCGCCGTCGTTCTGAAAACGCTGGAGGAAATCACCGGCGCCCGGGTCTTCGAGATCCCGATGCTTCCGCCGTCGATCCCCGGCACGCGGGTCTTCCACCGCTTCCGGGAGGAGCTGATCGCAAAGGGGGCAGACTTTCGGATGGGGCATCTGGTATCCGGCGCAAACGTGAAGGACGGCCGCTGCGAAGGGATCACCGTCCAAAACCCGCCGCTTGCGACCGAATACCGTGCGGACCGCTATATCCTCGCGACCGGCCGTTTCCTGGGCGGCGGCCTGTGGGCGGAAATGGAGCGGATTGTGGAGCCCCTCTTCCACATTCCCGTCTTCCAGCCCGGGGAACGGGGAAAGTGGTTCGGGGAGCGGTTCTTCAACCCGAAGGCGCATCCGATCCACCGCGCCGGAATCGTAACGGACGCGGATCTCCGTCCGGTCGATGAGACGGGACGAGTCATCCTGGAAAACGTCCGGGCGGCGGGGTCGATCCTGGCCCATCACCAGGCCATCGAGGAGAAATCACGGGAAGGGATCGATATCGCCACGGGTTTCCTGGCCGCACAGAGGGCGCTCGCATCATGACGAAAGCCGAAGAAAAACCGATCCTTTTTCCGAAACTTCCGGACGTCTGCGTCCGCTGCGCGACCTGCATGACCGCCTGCCCCGTCTCCCGCGTGACGCCCCGCTTCCCGGGACCGAAACAGGCCGGACCGGGGGCGCAGAGGTTCCGGTCCGCCTCCGAGGCCTCCGTGGACGATTGGATCGAGCTCTGCACGAGCTGCCACCTTTGCGACATGGTCTGCCCCGCGGGCGTACCCATCTCCGAACTGAACCTGATGGCGAAGGCGAAATACCTGAACGAGCGCGGCCGGACCTTCCGGGACTGGTTCCTCGTCCGGAGCGACCTCTTCGGCGAGTTGGCCGCCCGTTTCTCGAAGATCGTCAACCCGCTGATGAAGAACGGGGCCGTCCGCCGGCTCCTCGACGCCCTGCTCCGGATCGACCGGCGGCGGGACCTCCCCGGCTACGAATACCCCACCTTCCGCCGGTGGTTCCGGACCCGGCCGGCGCCGGAAGGCGGCGGACGGAAGGTCGCCTACTTCTACGGCTGCTTCACGAACACGAACGAAACGGACGTGGGAAAGGCCGCCGTGGAGATCATGGAGGCGCACGGACTCACGGTGATCGTCCCACCCCAGCGCTGCTGCGGGATTCCGCGCCTCGGCGTCGGGGATCTCCGGGGGGCGCGGGAGATGGGCCTCCGGAACATCGACCTGCTCCGCCCGACGGTGCGGGAGGGGATCGACATCGTCTTCTCCTCGACCAGTTGCGGCCTGATGCTCCGCCACGAGTACAGCCGGATCCTCAACCTCCCCGGCGCAGAGGAGCTCGCGGGACGTCTCTTCGATATCTGTGAATTCCTCCTGCGTCTGCACGAGGAGGAAAAATCGGCGGTTACCTTCCGGCCGCTTTCCATGAAGGCGGCCTACTTCGCCCCCTGCCACCTCCGATCCCTCGACATCGGCCTCCCCGCCCTGGAGCTGCTGCGCCTCATCCCGGGGCTGGACGTCCGTCTGCTCGATGCGGACTGCTGCGGCCTGGGAGGACTCTACGGCTTCAAGAAGGAGAAGTTCGCGATCGCCGAGGAGATCGGAAAGGATCTGACGGAGGCGGTCGACCGGATGAAGCCCGATATCATCCTCACGGACTGCGAGGGCTGCCGGATGCAGATCCACCACCTGACCGGCCTAAAGGTCCTCCACCCCCTTCAGCTCCTTCGCGACGCCCTGCCGCAGCCGATCGCCCATCCTTAAGGAGTTTGCCTGATGACTGAAAACGATAAATGTGCTTTGGTAAATAACGAGCATGATCTTGCGGCCGGCGGCCTCGCCGGGTCGCGTGAAGCGTCTTGTTCGGCAATCATTTCTTTTCTCCAACGGCTTTGAAGAACGTATAACAGAATACTCCGTCCGCCTGTGTTGTTCGGTAGAGATCCTTTATTCCTAAATCAAAATCAGCCTGCTCAATCATCCCTGCCTTGATAGCCGGTTCTCGTACACCCTCAATCATCGCCGTGAATGTTTTCTTCGTGAAACCCTCCACGAGTTCGGGTCTCGTGGCATCAACGTAGACCATTCGAGGAGAGACGCGAATGCTGTCATAACCTGCCTTAAGCAAGAGGGGGTACAGTTCTCGGCCAATCATGGCATTGCCGCCCGCTTTTCGCTGCAATTCGACTTGACACTGAATCGCCTTGTGTGCAGCTTCGCTATGTGGATAAAAATAGGCCGAGCCATGGTCTCCCTCAATGACCGTAATTGTGCCTCCGCGCTTCAGATGCCTGCTCAATACCTGCAGTGCCATAATTGGGTTTACGAGATGCTCCAGCACAAAACAAACGAAGATATAGTCAAAGGAGTCTGGCCCATAATGCAAATTAAAAATATCCGCCTGTTCAATTTGCACATTGCTCAAGCCTGCTGCCGCCACATTTCTCCTGGCCTCAGCGACGGAGGTTTCGGATATATCAACAGATGTGATCAAGGCGTTTGGGCTGTTCCTTGCCAGCGTCAAGGTTTGAGCGCCAACACCGCAACCAGCTTCCAGAACACGGCTTCCTGAAGCATACGCGGTATCGGAGTGCAGCAATTCAATCAACGTACCGGCTTGGTCCTGTAAACGAAGGTTCTCTTGTAGATCATATCCGTGAACGTATACTTTTGTCATCCTTCTTCCTTATTTGCCGAACACCGCCGTTCGCGCGCGGTTACAAGCCGTCGCGTGGAACGGCTTGTTGTGCAAGCCGTATGGAAACCCCGTCAGAAACAGAGTGCCAGCTGAGCAGGGATCATGCAATGAGCATCCCACAACCCAGCCACAGACTCGGTCCCGGCGCGATGCTTTCGGTTCCCCTCGGGACCGGCGGAGGGATCACCCTTTCCTTTCTTTGAGCAGTTCGATGAAGGCCTCGATCCGGGTTTCGATCTGGCCCTCGGAGAAGCTCCGCTCATCGACCATGTCCGCCTCGATCATGACCGTCGGGATCCCCATCTTCTGCTGAACGATCCGCTGGATGTCGTACTGGCCGAGCGAGTAGGGTTTGCAGCTCCGGTTGGAGTGCATGACGAGGCCGTCCACGTCGTATTTGTCGGCCATCTCCATCACCTGCCGGGCCATCTCGTCCACGCCGATGTTGAGGTAGATCCGGGTATGGCACTCGGCCGTCGTCCCGAGAAAATCGTTTTCATCGATGTACCGGAGGGCGCCGCACCAGGCCGAGGTGTAGGTGTCCGCCACGAGGCATGCATCCTGGGAGGCAAACTTCTCGGAGAGCCACTTCGTCCGGTACCAGACGGGGAGGTTGTCCCAGAGGAGCCGGTATTTTTCGCAGGGAACGGCGCCGATCCCCGCGGCGACGCGCTGCTGCATCTCGGCCAGCAGCATCTTGTAATAGTCCACGGTCTGCTGCGTCCCGCGGAGCGTCACGATCAGCGCAAGGTGGAAGAAAGCGTCGAAGGCGCTGATCGGCGCGGGCCGGTTCATCGCCGTGTCGAGGATCTCCTGCCAGAGCCGCTGCCCCTGGATGGAGAGGCGCCCGACCTCTTGGATCCGGTCATAATCGAACCTCTTCCCGCAGGCCTTCTCCAGGAAGGCGATGTACTCGTTGATCTGCCCCTCGACGTAGCGTTTCGCCTCCGCGGAATAACCCGTATGGCAGACGGGGGTGTCAAGGATGAAGAGCGGAACCTTGAAAAACCGGGCCTGCACCTCGTACCATTTCATGACGGTCCCGCAGATGTTGTTGCAGCAGACGAGCATGTCGGGCCGCGGGAGGCC
>Ga0315273_10005141_pt1 | contig 16154 bp, 32 predicted proteins | sample YL17G02_0_MG_FD_205753 | JGI IMG/M metagenome (GOLD analysis project Ga0315273, IMG submission 205753) | Sediment microbial communities from Yellowstone Lake, YNP, Wyoming, USA - YL17G02_0 | ecosystem: Environmental > Aquatic > Freshwater > Lake > Sediment | place: USA: Wyoming | collected... | reverse complement strand
CGGGAACAGCTACGCTATTTTATCAACGACAGCACTACGTGGGAAAGACCTTGCTTGTTGGTGTGCAGTTGATGCGCAGTGGTGTCATGCCGATATTATTTTGAGAATTGCGAATGAAGGAGTGTAGATGAATAAGCAAGATGCAGTCAAATTAATTTTAATAGCTCGTGAAAAGTTTGCCGGAAAGTTGGATAAGCCAAGTAAGCTAAATTCAAGCGTAACAATTGGGCAAGGTCTTGGTATTTTGGATGGTGCGCTTTCGGATAAGGCTGATGATTATTTGTTATCGCCAATACTTGAGAAGCGCGTATATCAAATTACTGGTAATCGAAAACAACTTAGGAGATAAAAAGTGCATAAATGAAAAAAATTCTAAAACCACAAAGCTCATTAAATATTGAAATTGATGACGCCAATTTATTTATAATAGCTGAACGCGCTTTCAGAAATAGGCAAGCAGAAAAAGAAACCGAAGAGCGCGATATGTTGTTGCCAGAAACGGAAAAGACTACAGCGTTATTCAAGCAATTATTCGAATGTGATCCAGATGACGTTAAGGGTTTTTATGCGTATGTGAAAAATCCATATCATCGGCAAGTACAAATTATAAGAACATACTGGATATTCAAGCGGACTTTTTGGAATGACCGCGAATGTTTTGTTATAGTAGAAAGCGATAAAGGAGCAGTCGCAGTAATGTCGAATTCTATTAAGTCGCTGGCAGATTTAGGCGAAGAAATGAACAAAATACTTTATAGTGGAAAATATGGATAGTAAACGTATTGGAGATGCAAAGCAAGCATGCTGAAACGAAACGATGGAAAAATCCATCATGCTGGATGCAATGTTGAGAGCGTTGTTGTGCAGAATTTTATATTATTGAGCTAAGAAGCGAAAAGGAACGATAAATGACTACACTTTACTATAAAGATGATACTTCCGATAAAGTTTATCAAGTAAATGTCGATCCTGCAAGCAATGGGTACAATGTAAACTTTGCTTATGGTCGGCGTGGGTCAACTTTGACAACAGGTACAAAAAATACATTGCCTTTGCCGAAAGCTGATGCTGAAAAATTAGCAGATAAGCTGGTCAAAGAAAAAATGGCTAAAGGTTATACACCTGGGCTGAACGGTACGCCATATAAAAACATGAATAACGAAGATCGCAGCACAAGCATTTATCCAATGCTACTTAATGCGATTACTGAAGAAGAAATACCTATTTTTGTCAACAATGATAATTGGATACTTCAGAACAAATACAATGGTAAGCGCATGTTAGTACGAAAAGTTGACAATAAGATAGATGCTATCAATCGTAGCGGATTAATTATCGGAGCACCGCAAGGCATATTAGATAGCGTCGCTAAGATTCCGGGCGATTTTATTTTGGATGGAGAAGCAGTTGGAGATTCTTATTACGTCTTTGATCTTGTTGATAAAAATTTGCAATTGAGAGAACGACTTCATAAACTAAATGATTTAGTGTCTTACATAAGCGCAGATGAGTTTGTTATATTTGCGCCTTATTATGTCGAAGCACAGACCAAAGAATTTTATGTAAACATATTCAAAAATGGCAATTATGAAGGCATAGTATTCAAAAGTCTTACTGGTTACTATACTCCGGGTCGTCCAAGTACAGGCGGTATAGCGCTTAAGTATAAGTTTACAGCGACGGCTAATGTACGCGTAGTTGGAATAAACACACAGCGATCTGTAGAAATTGCGCTAGAAGGTGGTATTTCATGTGGTAATGTAACCGTACCACCGAACAAGGATATTCCTGATCTTGGAGATATTATTGAAGTGCGCTATTTGTATGCTATGCCGAATACCAATGCACTTTATCAACCATTTTATTCGCTGTTGCGCGACGACATAAGTATTGCAGATAATGTCGATCAACTGAAATTCAAAAGAGAAGAAAGGGGGGTTTATTGAATTTACCGGACAAACAGACGCGACAGGGCCAGTATACGATTATCGAAGACCAAAGGAGACGAAAATTGAAGGCTAATATTTGGACATGTATTATTGTTGTGGTTATTTGTCTTTCATGTTTGTGCGTTGCTATTGTAGGGTTGACGCAAGCAGCCGGCGCACAAGCTGGATTTTAACGCAAGAGCCGGAAAATAAGCCACTGGACACTCGATGGTAAATTGGGTATAATGGAGTTTGCCAAGAAACTCCTTTTCTCCTGTCCCCCGTTGACCGCCAGGTTTTTTTAGCCTACTGGCGGTCAACAGGTTTAACACGAGTTTTTCTAGAAGTCTTGACAAGACAATCAATGAATGATATAATTATAAATAAGAATAAAGGAAAGGGAGCAGAAAATGAAGACAAAGATTATATTTGAAAGTGGCATGTTGGTATCAGCGAAGAAAGAGTTACTTATGGCGCATATCGGGTTATATGAAAAAGTGCCAGTAGTTTTTCATTATGTTGATGGGCATACAAATGATTTCCGCATGTCACGGACGGCTACGGGTGGATTTATGGTGATGCACAAGGGGTCTAGACGATACGGGTATGATATTAGTCGGATGTTAGAAACAATTAGCATGGTGGAAATCAAGAAAGCTGCTGAGAAAGATGCGCTGGAAGTATGGCGCAAGTCTTGGGAGAAAGTTGTGGCGCGGCTTGAAGCGTCAGGGTTATGGGCAGACTTGCTGGAAACGTACAAAGCAGGTTTGGAAATCGGGAAAGAGAAAATTGACGCAGCGTATGCGATTGCCAGTTCTTTTGAAGCTGACGAAAGGGAGCAAAAAATCGCCGAAATAGACAAGCGTATGGTGCGAGTACGAGAAGAAGGGACTTTTTACGTCAACTCGGATATTGTATATACTATGCACCGTCCAGCACAAATAAAAAAAATGAATTTTGGCAAGTACATCAATGACGAAAAACTCGCCGAAATAGCGCAAGCTTTGCGCGAGAAACGCGATATTCGAGTCGAAGGGCGAACGAGCTATGACGTGAGTTTTCACTACCGGCCAGACGTTGAGACAGCTTGGTATTCAGAAGAGTACAAAGACTGCGGGAACGGTCACTATTATTTAGCGCTGGATGCGACACACGCACTTTTTTATGATGACGACTAAACTAGGGTTACAGATGTAGCGCCGGAAAAAGCGGAAAAGCCAACTAGGGTTACAGATGTAGCGTCAGGAAAAGCGGAAAAAGGGCAGCCACGCTGAACCTCCTGAAAAGCCAACTAGGGTTACAGATGTAGCGTCAGGAAAGCCTGAAAAGCCAACTAGGGTTACAGATGTGATGAAGGGAAAGGCGGAAAAGGGCTGAAACTAGGGTTACAGATGTGATGAAGGGAAAAGCGGAAAAGGGCAGCCACGCTGAAGAAGCAGGTTCTGTTTATGAACAACGTGAACAACATGAACAACGTGAAGACTGGTGAAACTGCTCCTTGACATTGCAATCAATGAATGATACAATTGTGCATAGATTGAGATAAGGAGCAGACAGTGAAAAAAGCAAAAGCGCAGGCACAGGTAGACTTTTTACGACAATTCAAGTGGTTTATTGAGGTCGGGTGGGAGCATGACAATCCGGGTACTTGCGACGTGGTAGCCAGGTTTGAGCTTGATAAGCGTGGGCGCGAGTATATTCCTGGGGTTACGATTTATCAAGGCGACAAGGCGATATCGTCTATGACGCTTGAAGGGGCGATGAAGTACGTTATTCATTCGAATGCAGTGTTGAATGGAGCAAGCGTAAGTGGGCGTGTTTGGGAAACGCGCGAGGTGGAAAATTCACCGGAAGGCGAAGATGAATAACTACGATTATTTTCAGATTGAGATGGACGCTAAAAACTATATTTCTGCCGCTTTGCTGGCGATTAAATTCAGCAGAGGGAAGTGCAGCAAAAGTGGCGCCTGGGAATGGGCAGGCAAAGCAGTTGAAGCGGCTGAAAAAGCCGGTATTACTTTGGATGCTGGCAATCTATCATGGCCGGATTGGGATAAGATGAGCGATAAGTTGATAAGATGAAGATAGAAGTATGACTATAACTAAAAAGCCGCTGTAGGAGCAAAAATTGGCAATAACTAAAAAGCCCTTATCTGACATTGTGAAAACTATAAAAATAAAATTAGAAGGAAAAATGCCATTTCCTAATCCAGCTATTTTACTGCATCCAAATTTGCCAAAAATGATGCACGGAGTATCTCCCCGCGTTTTGCTTGGTAATGCTTGGTGGGATGAACATAGGAAAAAAGCGTATGCCAAGCACGACTATCGGTGTTGGGCTTGCGGTATCGAGAAAAGCCAAGCTTCTTATCGGCGCGGGACACTAGAAGCGCATGAGTATTATGACGTGAATTATGAACTCGGACGCATGTACCTGAAAGACATTGTAGCATTGTGTCACTCATGCCACAACTTTATCCACAGCGGACGTATGTTAATGATATTACGTGCAGGAGAGTTATCCTGGAGCAAATACCTGGACATTCTGTACTACGGTTTTATGGTGCTGAAGAAAGCCGGATTACCGCCGAATCAGTTCGCTTTAATGTCGTATGTTGATGCTGCCGATTATGCAGATTACAAGGGATGGGGATTACCGGCTTGGGATCGCACAGCCAAAGAAAAATACAGTAAAGCAGAAATAGCCAAACTGTCGAATTTAGAAGTCGCTTGGGGAGACTGGCGTTTGGTGATCGGGCTAAACGAGTATGCGCCAAAACACGAAAGCTTCGATGCATGGAAAAACTTTTACAGCACAGATAGAAATAAGATGATTGAAGGCGAACCTAACTTCAAGCATCCAAAGTCAAGCGGTGAAGTTTCGAATCAGTTTACTGGATTTCCAGGACGCGAGGAATTGCTGCGTGACCTCGACAGGCACAGTGACCTGGATGGCCGCTACGGGCAATAAATGAGAAAATTGTGAGAGTGTCGGTTTTTTTGCTTGACATCGTAATCAATGCCTGATACAATGATTGCATATTGAACAAAGGAGCAGGCAATGAGTGACCAAAAGTCGAAGTGGTTGGAATGGAAAGTGATCGTGAATGGAACAAACTGCACGACGATTTATGCCAGCACGCTTGAAGAAGCGTTGGAAAAAGTCGAAGAGCAGTTGAACCGACCGGACAATTGGTCGCGGTATTTCTATTATTTACGCTGGATGGCTCAAGGCCAAGTGTTGCAGGTTCAAGCTGGGGAAGCTAAACATGTATAACGTTATGATGAAGTGTGGTCATGCTGCAAGCGCGATTGACGGCGCTGGAAATCCAGTTTGTGCGATCTGTGTCGGAATTTCAAGGAACGCTGAAATTGTAGAAGAATCTCCGCTAGACCTGTCTCAACGAGAAGCTAAATGCTTGGAGTGCGGTAAAGCGCGAAGGTTATCATCGGTGAACTTGGCGTTTTTTCAATCCAGACCGGACAAAGAATTCGATGGTTATTACTGTGGCTGTATGGGCTGGAATTAAGGAGCAGAAATGATAAAGTTACGCTGGATAAGTGAAGAAGGAAAATCTGGTGCTGCGCTAATGGCCGGGGAAATGAATATAGGCTATGTGACACAAAAAAGCAAAAGTTTTTATGCACGTATTCATTTGCCTGATTGCGGCTTGGATGAAAACTACGCGTATTCATCTGAATTTGCAGCGCGTGAAGCTGTAGAAGTATTAGCAGCGCATTGGTTTAAGCTCTGTGAAGGCAAAGAAGAGTAGCTGTTGTTCGCTGAGAATATGCGAACTTCGAGAATATGAGAGGATTATGAGAGAACGCTGTTTGCCCTTGTTATTGTAATCAATGTCTGATATAATGATTGTATATTGAATGAAGGAGCAGAAAATGTTCAAATTATGTGGTTGTGGTGGAATACTTGTTTTCCTGGGTGTTTTAGGCAATTTAGCGCACTACCGATGCCGTGATTGTGGTGCGGAATTTAGCTCTCAAGCGGACGAGGGCGAGGACGATGAAGAGCAAGAATGAAAGACTTATCTGATAAAAACATTTCTTATTTTGACAAGCCAGCAGCGGCTTTTATCTATGCCGAAGAAATTGACGGCAAGGTTTTCGTCTCGTCGGATGACAATGGATTAGTTATTGAATGGGCCGTTGCGCCGGACGAGTTTGCAGTGAGAGTATTGTGCGGAGCTGGTTATACGGAAGTAGGAAAAATGACAGAACAAGAAGAAAAATATGTATCAATAAGTGGCGGGAATGGTACGCTGAATATCGGCAGGGTTATTCGGCTTCAGCGATTGGGGGACAACTGGCAAACTTTTTACGAACGGTGGGAAGTGCTTGATTGGGATACGTTACCAATATATACCTGGACTGGCGGTGAAGTGAACGGCGAATTGAAGTACAACTTCACCGTTGTTACCAGGGTAAAACTACGAAAACTTTCAAGCGGAATCGAAGCGTAAAATGGGAAGAATTTTATTGACCAGCCAATATTGGGATTGTGAGTGTGATTCGAATTACATTCATCCTTCGGCGACGGTGGATGAATGCTTGCTATGTCATACACACAAGAATGACTGTCTAGGCAGCAGTCGCGTGAAAGAAGTGCGGTTGGCTGGCTTTTTAATTGTGACTTATCATATTGTGACATATGACTTCGCATCACTTTGTGGAGCGAAGTGTACAGCGGACAATTCAATCGCTGACACAAATACACACGTGTTAACCGACTATAATCGCGAAGGCGATTATTGCTGGGAGTGCATGAAGATTTACCTGAGCACAACCAGCGTACAGCGGCGAAAACGAAGGCTAGTGTTATAAAGGAGTAACATGGAAAAGATGTGCGCAATCATTAGTGTGTTGAGTTTAGGAATTGAGCCGGGTGAATCATATGCGCTTGTGGAAGTCACTGTTCGGCGTTATGGTCGTGTGTGTTGGTATCGCCGGTACGCTTCTGATGGCACATATAAAATGCTGAAAAAGCTTTTTTTAAAGTGCAGTCCATATCCACAAAGCTCTCGCTGGCACAAATCAGACGTTTATATATGGGGCGCATAAATTGCCTCTTGACAATATAATCAATGTTTGATATAATTGTCAACAATTGAACATTATAAATAAAGAGGCCGGTCGCCGGTAAGCACCTGGGAGTAGGCTGAGCGAATAATCCAGCCAGGTCGCCTCAAAATAATTATTGGAAAACGCGCATAAGTGACGCAGTTGGTTATAGTTACGAAAAAGTCTTGCAAACTACCAGCTAGTGATATGGCGAAAGTGGTCGCGTTATTCCGAAAAACGAAGCCGCACCTGGAGCGTGAGTTCAGCAAGAGTGCCGGGGTACACATGCTATTGGCGCGTAATGCAATTTTGCATATACACCCTGAGCGGTAAAAGTCCGCACCGCGTAACAGTGCTTCAAGCAAAGGGGCTAACGGATTCGTCCAATGGTCATGGCGGTATAATAAGTTTATTATGGGCAGTTACCCAAGCGGATAACGGGGTCTGACTGTAGATCAGATGAGAGAAGTCTCTACGCAAGTCCGAATCTTGCACTGTCCACTATGGGCATGTAGCTCAATGGCTGAGCGCAGCTCTCATAAGGCTTTGGTTGGTGGTTCGAGTCCACTCGTGCCCACAAAATTTTCTCATTATTCTCTAATCTATTATCAGTCATTGTGTGATATAATATTTGTAAGTTGAACATTATAAATCATTAGCTTATAGCTCAACGGTAGAGCGCAGTTCTGATAAAACTGAGGTTGGTGGTTCAAGTCCACTTAAGCTAACAAGGGATACGCCAATAAAAGGCGTTTTCACTGACAAGCGCAGTGAGAATACAGCTTGTATCCCCACTCCGGCTAGATGGGCCACCTGAGACAACCGGAGAATGCCAAGACGTGGTGGCAAGGGTAATAAGAGCGCACAAGCGCCGATAAAACCCGATTACCACCGCCCCCGGTCGGGACATACTAAATAACCGGCGGCTTATTTTCGAAGGAGCAGACAATGGCAAATTTCGAAGAAACTTTTCCGAACGAGAAAGCGTATGACGCAGTAGTAAAGTTTATGCTGTACCATTGTGGTAACTGCACAGGTCATAGAATGTCGAAGACCTTAAAGCTTAGAAATTTAAAAAACGGTGCAGTCGAAGGTCGAGAAAAAGCGGCTAAGTTAGTCGCTGATACATATGCTGGCTATGAAGTTGATGTAAACAGCATTGTATTGAGCGAGTATTCGATTTTATAGGAGCAGAAACAATGATTATCTACATTACCTATCTCGATGGTAGCGTGCAAAAAATAGACACGAAAAGTGCTGTCAGTGTAAGAATTGCCAACAGTGAAGAAAACTTCCGCTATGCAATAAGTGAGGGGAGCGATGGAAAACGAAGCATTGTAGTGCACGCTGATGGCGTTATTGCGATTATTCCGATTGCTGCTAATGCTTTCGAAGTAGTTCCAATCAGGGATTTATAAAGGAGCAGAAAATGGAAACTGAAGAAAAAGTAGAAAATTTACGCGAGACGTTATTTTTACTATTGCTCAGCCAGGACGCGGTAAACTTGGCGCAGACCAGAATCAATGCGTCCGAAAATAAACGCTGGTGCGCTTTCCTTGACCAATACGATGCGCGTGTGGCAGAATTCAAAGAGCAAGGCAAAAAGCTGCAAGCGTTTCTGGATGCGCAAAACGCGGCTAACGCTGTTTCGCTGCGTTTCAATGAGTATGTTCGAGGAATGTTCGAACAAGCCAAAATGGACACGAAAATAGTTGCTCATCGCTGTACGATGCTTGAAACTATGGCGTTTGATACGTCAAGGCGTCTTGAACGCGCGCAAGAACACATTGCGCAACTGGAGAACGAAACTTCACAACTTAGGGAAGACAACATAAAGCTATTTGCCAGGGTTAGCGCGCTGGAATATAGCGAAAATGAACAAAAGTCCGATAAGCTCTCATAAACGATTAATCCTTTTGCCCTTGACAATCTAATCAATGCTTGATATACTTATCATAATCAAATTGAAAGGAGGTGAGGTACAGCAGAACGATAAACATGGCGGGCCACCAGCCGTAAACAGTGTAGGCAAACTTACGGGCGACCGGTACGCTAACAGGCCGCGAGGAAGTCAGCGCCAGGGACAGCAAGGCCGAAATTAGACCAAGTAAATCCAAAAGACTGACAATAACGGGTTGTTGGTTCATCGGAAGAACATCGCTCTCCAAAAGCGATAAGGGAGGTTCGACTCCTCCACGGCCCGCCTAGCTTATTCGGTGCGCGGAATATGGTGATGAAAAACCGACCGCGCCGCAAGTCAAAGTACTTGTCGAACTGGACACGTGGGCAGATAGCTGTGACAAAAGCTGCAATACACCGAAGAAGCGAATTTTGTACTTGACAGAATAATCAATACCTGATACAATATTTTTAGTAGATTACAAAACTAATGGGGGCGCAGCTTGATAGGGCAAGCAGCGCTTTTGCACAGCGAAGACTGCGGGTTCGAAGCCCGCCGCCTCCACCTTGCGGATTATCTACTCTTGGCGGTCTGCTCCCGTCTGGTGCAGGGATATCCGCAAAACAAAGCCGGTGAGAAATCACCGGCTTTTTGTTTTCACAAGGGCCGGAATTCACCCCGTTACAACTTGTAACGGGGCTGTAGAGCGTTTTTCCTGGCGATTATGGGTATTTACTCGTTACCATCGAAAACCAGTTTTTCTCTCATTATTCTCTAATCTAATAATCAATCATTGTATGATACAATATTGTATAAATTGAAATAAGGAGCAGACAATGGATAAAAGGGACTTAATGAAATTTCTGGATATTATCGAAAATAACGCGGCTGAAAGAAAAGCCGTTATTCAGTTTTATTATCTTCTAGCACCAGTTGGCGGCTTTGAAAAGTATGCCAAGTTGACGCAGGAAATCATCGACGCTAAGAACGATATTCTTGATGAGTTTGTGCGGTTACAAGAAGTCGAAGCTAAATACCTTGAGCTTACGGAGGAATAAAATGCCAACTTTCAGTGTAGACCAGAAAGCCAGCGCAGTGATTGCGGACTTGCAAAAAGAAATCGCTTTTGAATATGAAGTGATTATTGACCGGCTTCAGCGTGTCGCCAGCAATGGGGATTACATTGCACGCCAGGAAATTGCTTATTTTGCGGCTGAATTCAAACGGCTGCGCCAGATGGCGGAAGGACTATAAAATGGTTGACATAATTTACCGAAAAGCATATGAAGGGTCGGGCATACCGGACTGGAATTTTGTCTACCAGTTTATACCGGACAACCAGCGTCTTGTGCTGTTGACCGATGGCATTGATATGGCTGTTGGTTATTGGAGCTTCGAAAAGCATGACTTTATCGACAAAAGCAACGCAATTACGTATAGCATAACAGCCTGGTTGGAACTGCCGCCAATTCCTTTTCGTGCTGATACGAAATATCGAGAACGGCTGTACAAAGAGAGCACAAAATGAAAGGTGAGTTTTCTCATAATCTTCTAATCTTCAAAACTATCAATCTATGATATAATTATTGTAGATTGAGAAATAAGGAGCAGACAATGAACACGAGATTGAAGGTTACGCGCAAGCAAATGCAGCCAGTCATCGACGCGACTTTTCCTGAATACCAGGGTCGCAAGATTGCGGTGGAATTCACCGCAAGGGTGTTGTTCTGTGACACAAACTGGTCGGGCGGGACATGCAACAAGTACGTTGCGGTCAAAGAAACCGGTGAGTCACACAAGTTTTTTGCACCAGCGCCGTGGGCCAATCCAGTTGAAGGAAGATGGTTCGATTTGCCGGAAGGCATTTTGGTGGTCGAGCGTTCGTATTTTTGCGGGAAAGATTGCGGCTTGACGATTTATGCTAATCCGGTTTATGCGCCGAAATTACTGGAGGCGGGGAAATGACAAGTACTCAAAGACAGGAACAGATCGACCTCGCTGCTTTTTTTAGAATTTCTATGCGTTTTGGGAATACCGAAGGAGCAGAAATGTTTGAATATAAAATCTTAACAAAAGACAAAGCGAACGAATGGGCTATGTCTGCGTTTCATGCGCCGGATGCTCACAAAGCAGAAAAAGCTTTTTGCGAAATGTTTCCTGAAAATACCTTCGTTGCGATATTCACTCCGCTCGGGACTATGCTTTACGCCAATCCTTTTTTGGAAGATAACGGCTTCGAGACTATCGGGCGGTCATTTCTTTCATAATCTTCTAATCTACAAAGCTATCAATCTATGATATAATGATTGTAGATTGAAAAATAAGGAGCAGATAATGAAAACCAAAAGTATTGTCATTTTCTTTTTGACCATTTTATTGATTGCGCTTTGGGGCAGTATGCTCCAAGCGCGTGAGTTAGCGCGTGAAGCCGAAATCGAAAGACGAGTTTATACATGCGACACGGATTATTCGTGCGCCTTAGAAGAGTATGGGTATTTAGCTGAAGGCGCAGATTTTATCGCCGATAAAGCAATGTACGAGCAATGTCTTGATGAAAACCTGGGCGAGCGTGTTGACATTGGTCGGCTTGCAGGTTGGGGTATTGAGAAAGTTGCAGCCATGTGCTATCAAGCGAGTAGGAAAGGTGAGAAATGAGATGCCAATGTCCATTTTGCGGAAAATGGTTTTACGTGAGCTTGAACGCATTCAACTATGCTATTTTCTGTCCACGCTGCAAGCGTCAGACTAACAAGTAATTTGAAACAGATTCAAATAGCTTTTCTCATCATCTTCTAATCTTCAAAACTATCAATCTATGATATAATGATTGTAGATTGAGAAATAAGGAGCAGAAATGACAGAATTAACTGAAACGCAAGCTGAAGCACAAGACAAATTGGATGAAGTCGCGAACCGTAGAAAAGCCATAACAGCTTTGATGGCTAAAAGACGTGTTTCTGGTCTTTTGATTGATCTCGAAATGGAAATCATGGTGCGTGAGCAACTTCCGTTCGAATCAGACGACTGGTTGAAGAAAAGTCGCGAGTCGCAGGAGAAAATTTTGCTACTGCGCGACCGAATTCTTTTGGAGTTAATGCAAGGGTATGGTGAGAAATGAGCGAATTATTGCTTGAGCATAAAGTTGAATCAGGCCAGGTTATCCAAGTTCGCGAAGGCAATATTGTGACGGAGCAGTGTGACGTTATTGTCAATGCAGCAAATTCGCAGCTTAAGCACAACGGTGGCGTGGCGCGAGCGATTTCCGAAGCGGGAGGTCATCTAATTCAATACGAAAGCGACAAGTGGGTCAAGCAAGTAGGTGAAGTCGAAGTCGGAAGTGTTGCAGTAACGACAGGGGGAATGCTTTCATGCGCTTATATCTATCACGCCGTTGGGCCAGTGTGGGGGAACGGAAGTCACACGGAAGATTTCGATTTAGCTAGAGTTATTACTAGGTGCTTAATGATGGCGCAGGAAATGCCGACGCAATCAATTGCTTTTCCAGCAATCAGCAGCGGTATATTCAGGATGCCAAAAGAAGTGTGCGCTAAGGTATTTATTGAAACTATTCTGCAATGGTTCAAGTGCTGGCCGCACAGCGCGGTGCGCGAAGTGCGACTGGTGAATATTGACACTGAGATGAGCAATGCGTTTTTGAATGAAATTAACAAACTTCAATAAATTCTCTCATAATACATTAATCTATTTTCATTGATAATCATGATACAATATTGTACAGATTGAATGAAATAAGGAGCAGAAAAATGTATCAAGTTTTGACTAAAAACGAAAATAGGGATTGGGTGCTAGATTCCTATTCGGCGGAAAATCACCGAGACGTGGAAGACGCGTTCAAAAAAGAATTTCCGCGTCGAGTGATCTACGGCATTTTCGAAAACGGACAACTTGTTTATTCTTGGGGATTAGCAGATCCGGGTAGGGTTTATCGTAGTTTGGCAGGCAATAGATAAAAAAGAACAAAGGGCAGACAATGGAATGCATGACTGTGCAATTGCTTAACCAATTCAATAATCCAGTGATAGATGCTTTGCCTTGTGATAGCCTTGACATTGCTGTCGTGAAAGCTGTCGGCAACGCACCAATGATATACACCATTCGTATGACTAATGATGGTCGCTTGGAAATCGAAGTGAGTGGACGGACGATTGGTGTTTTTCCTTATAATGCTCATACAATCGTTGTAGAAGGGAGTCACTAGGGATGAGAAAAATGTTTACTGTGTCCTGGAAGGAAATAGGGTGGGAAAAGTGCAGCGGCGAAGCACACCGCAATCCATTTATTGACCATTGCGGCGAATGTATGCCATATTGGGAAAAATATCCTGTCTGTCCTGTGTGCGGAGAGAAGTTGCGTCGTACTTCAGCGTCTTTTTTGTGTGATAAGTGCAGTATACGCTATCCGAGATTCTCATGAAGCTCTAATCTTTTTTAGCCATTTTTCTGTTATAATATAATCATTCATTGATTGAATGAAGGAGCAGGCAATGGCTAAAAAAGTAAAAATTATCGAAGTCGTAAGCACATATGAATTTTTGGCTGAAGTTGCCAGGCTTGTGCGAACTGAAGGCTATATTAGCCGAAGCCAAACTGAAGCCACTGCTACAGCCACTGCTGATAAAGCGTTTTATGCTGTTCAAAAAGAAATCATTGCTGGCAAGTTCGCAGCCGAAGACGAAGATCGGCGTTTTGCTGAAGAAGCGAAGCTGTTCGGCTTGAGGGAATTCGCTGGTGGTAATAATGATTACGAAATGCGTATGCTTTATGTACTGACGCAGCCGAGCGTGGATTTGCGCAGTGCGGGGTTTGCTGCCAGTGCAATCATTGTATACAAGCGCAAGCTGGCAGATCAAGTCAGCGGCAAGGAATCGCAGTGGTTGGGCACTGTTGGCGAAAAGTCAATTTTTCCTTACTTGGCGCTGAAAGCCATCCGGGAAGTGACAACAGCGTTTGGGTTGTCACAACTGCACGTGTACGAAGATGAGCGCGGGAATGTCGTTAAATGGTTTGGGCCTTACGTCCACGCAGATACCGTGGGCCAGCTATTCTGTGGCAAAGCGACAGTCAAAAAGCATTCTGAGTTCAAAGGGAAGAAAGATACCATCGTTAATCGGCCTCATTTTACTGAACTGAAAGTCGACGAAGGTTGGTCGGAATTTATGCAATATGTTGAAACGAGCGATGCTTAGGGCGAGGAATTCTCTCATAATGCTCTAATCTAATAATCAATGATTGTATGATACAATATTGTATAGATTGAAATGAGGAGCAGAAACATGACCGACCAGCGCAGAAAGTTCATTTTTTTCGATGCAACAGCAAACCATAATAAAGAGTGGAGTGTCATTATTAATAATGACGGCACGTTCACAACTGAGTGGGGGCGTGTTGGTTCGAGTTTGCAAGGCAATACCAAGCCTGGTAGTTCGTATGAAGTCGAAAATCTGGTCAGAGCCAAGTTGCAGAAAGGCTACCGTGAAATTCAGTTAGCGACGCCGAGAATTGTGACTGTTGACAATCCGTCGCAACCGGCAATCAGCGCGAAAGTTGCCAAGTTAATCCAGCACATTTTAGCCGAAGCTGGTGAGGCCATCAGCGGCTACTTGGCCGTGAAAGTCAACGAGTTGTCAATTGAACAAATTCAGCGCGGGCGAGCCTTGCTTGACAGCGCACGCGGGTTTTATCGTGCGCAGAATTTCAGCAGCCTTGTGTGGACAGTTCGCGATTATTACAACACCATTCCGACCAAATTGTCCTCGAAGTTAGACGAGCGTAAATTAGCGCATGACTTTATTACGAACCTAGACGACACCAGCGTTCAATTAGATCAGCTTGAAGCCGCCGTTGCAGCGTTGACGGTGACGGTGACTAATCAGCCTTCCAGCGCATTGGGCAACGTGAAAATTAATGACGCCGACGCTACTGCCGCCGATAAAATTCGGCGCATGATAACAGCATGTATTGGGCGGCACGGTTTCAGCATTCGTGTGAGTGATGTCTTCGAAGTTGAAATTCCTTCCGAGCGCGCAAAGTTCAATACTTGCAAAGTTGGCAACGAACAGTTGCTATTTCATGGTACGAAAGCCGGGAATGTGCGACATATTTTCAATCAAGGCTTGATTGTGCCAAAGTACGCTGCCAGTGGTCGAATGTTTGGCGATGGGATTTACTTTGCCGATCAGTCATCGAAGTCAGGGCAGTATTGCGCAAGCAATAAATCGCCTTTAATGATGCTGGTAGCTGGCGTGAAATTGGGCAATTCGTTTACGCCGACCACGACGGTCAACAGTGCGCCGTCAGGTTATGACAGCATTTCTGCCAAGGGTGGGTTCACAAGTTCGTTAAAGAACAACGAATACATCGTTTACAAAACTGAACAACAGACTGTTCGGTATTTAGTTACGTGGGAAAGGAATTAATACAATGAATACATCGTTATTGCCAAGATGGGCCAGGACAAATAAATTAGTAACTCACGCCTGCGAAATTGACTTCGATTTCATGGTGCAGGTTGTCGCAGTCGGAGCGCTGAGTACTCCAGACAAAAAGCGCACTGCTCAAAAGTTGCGACGCCAGGCGTATCGAATGACGCGCACGATCAGGTTGCATGATGTCATAACACAGTCCATTGCCGAAGAAGAGGCGGCGGCCAGAGAAGAAGCGGAGAACCGAGAAGATTTTACGCAACCAGTGTCTAATGTGTCCTAATACCGCCTTCTTCTTTAGTGTGCTTTGTTTATTAGCTGGCCAGGTGCTGTATTACCAATGGTTTAACAGCGACCAGCACAAGGCGGTAGCCAGTTCAGCGCCCTGAAAACAGGGCCGTTAAAAGGCGGCGCGCTTTGATTGGCTTTGATAGCATATATCGCGCATGTTGATTATGCTTGATAGTGCAGCAAAACGCAGCATACCGTCTAAAACCCGCCTTCTGTGCTGGTCGCTGCTAAATAAGCGCATATTAGTTGTAAAGTTTATTCGATTGTTTCCAGCACGACGCGGGAGATTTTCTCATAATCTGCTAATCAGAATAACCTTGACAGCAATCAATAATTGATTATAATTGTAAGCATAATCAATTCAATTTCAGACAATCAAAAGGAGTAACACAATGGACGCAACTTTTTCAGATGTAACAGCACGGACGCAACTGACCGGCGAAGAGATGAACGTGCTGGTCGAGAAGAAACTGGTCGAACTGACCGCGCAAGCACAGCCGTTCAGCGCCTGGTAGGT
>Ga0315273_10005140_pt1 | contig 16157 bp, 15 predicted proteins | sample YL17G02_0_MG_FD_205753 | JGI IMG/M metagenome (GOLD analysis project Ga0315273, IMG submission 205753) | Sediment microbial communities from Yellowstone Lake, YNP, Wyoming, USA - YL17G02_0 | ecosystem: Environmental > Aquatic > Freshwater > Lake > Sediment | place: USA: Wyoming | collected... | reverse complement strand
AAAAAAAAAGAAAATAGTAATTAAAATAAACATATTATACAAGATTTAATAAAAAATGTGATCCAACATATTCACACAAACACACACACAACTAATATTTTAATTAATTAATTATTAATTTTATTATTAATAATTATTTTTCAGTTTTTTATTCACAATGTATTTTCAATTATACTACTCTTGAATTTATTTATTAACGATGATACTAATAAACTTGGAGGAGCAGGTACAAATTTTAATGCAATACGTGTAAAAAATAAATATTCCACTACACCCACACACGCAAATACTATTACATTTTCCATCAATATATGTTTTAATGGCACACATTGCCCACACGTATTATATAATATATATAATACTAATACCAAAACTACCACACCTACTATCGCTACCGCTATTGCTGATAATTTCACCCATTTATTATGTTCTAATACATATTCACTTGGCTCTTCAAACTTTTTTATTAATTTATCTAATGGAACAGCCTTTGTAAATAATTTCAAATTCTGCTTGGTCTCCTCATCCAATTTATCAATCATATCCTCTATATTATGACCTATCAAATGACTTATCTCTGTCTCAAACATCTCCTTTGTCAAATTACTCACAAAAAATATAAAAAACATTGTCAAAAATGTAAATAATATTAATACGTGCACCACTACATTTATCGAAAATGTTAAATTATCAGAACCTAATCTACAACTTATTGATCTCATTTGTTTTAATAATTAACAATAAAATAATTTCTTTACTATTAATAATAATAAAAAAAATATGAACCCTCTTCAAATTTCAAATATTGTAATGAATGTCACTATGATTTCAACTTTTATCGGAATTTTCTTTTTTACATATGGTAAAACCATCGAAGAAAACGTCGTTAAGGGACAAAGCGAACTTGTCGCCGATTATATCGCCAAAGATCTTTCTACATTTATAGACAAACCCACCGCACAAAAACTCGCATCACAGTTATCACCACCAGATATGACAAATGCTGATAAACAAGTAGAACTCAAAAACACAGAACTCCAACGTAGCGCATTTAATATTTTAATTTTAGTCGCCGTCGGAGGACTATTATTCACCATTATACTCGCCAAATATTACACATTAAATTTACAAAGTATACTTAAAACAAACCTTGTAATATTATTATTCGTCGGATTAACCGAATATATCTTTTTGACTTATATCGGACAAAACTTTATTTCTTTAGATCCAAATTTTGTACGATTAAAAATATTACAAGCACTACAAAAAAAAATGAATGAACAACAACTTGTTTTAACACCAGACACTATTAAAAAATTATTACCAGAAAAAATAAAAGAATTACACTCTTCGTACCCCACATTAGAAATCAACAATTCTAACCAAGATATATTACAAAATATACCTAAATAAAATTCTTTATATAATCTGGCATATCCATTTTATTATCCACTGGGAAAATTATACTATCAAATAATTCTGTTTCTCTTATATCACCATTGTCATCCATTTTTGATATTTCTATTATAGAATCTATACATTTATCCATCAATTTAAAAGAATTACAATCTAATACATTTTTTTCACATTTATCTTGGATTTCACTTATATCATTTATATATTTTTTACAATTCTCTCCAAATATATTTATATTCTTTTCAAGAAAATTATTTAATGCATCCATACATCTATTTCTATATTTCTTTTTATGATAATGTGTCATTAAATCTGATATATTTTCTATAAAAGAAATATAATATAATACTTTATCCAATTTTATTGACTCACCATTTTTACATAATTGTTGATTCACCACAACATCTAAAAATGCACCGTTTGTTAAATATGTCTCTGAACCATTGTAATTCACAAAACTAATAAAATTGCTTATTAAATATGTTTCATCATCTATTTTTATATTATTTTTTAAATATTCACCAACACGATTAACAATGTATTTGTAATTATCTATATTAGATTCGTATTTATTTACAAATAACTGAGCTGATTTGAAATAATTATTTTCATTCATTGCATTTTCTAATTTAGAATATAATTTATCGTATAATTTGTCATCTTGTTTTAATATTGTATTTAATTTTAATAAAGTTTTAATATATGCCCAAATTTTTTGTGGGGTGTTTATCTTTGTATTTTTAATATATGAAAATTCATCTAAATCAGGATTACATTTGTGTTTATTACTAAATGTATTTGTAATCATATTATTTATATCATTTTTTAATGATCTAATTGGTGTTTCTACTGGAATTTCTATATCTCTTTTTATAAAAGACGCACCATATATATTTGTATCAAATAAACTTTCCGAATTATCATTAAATATCTTTTCTATAAAGGTCCCAAAATTATATATTATATATGCACTACTCTTATATGTAGCGTCTATTGATATATCGTAATCAGATGTTAACGAAGTTGAACCAACACTTATAGCCGTTATTGCACCTACGCTCTTTAATATACGTCTATTTATTAAATCACTTATTATTGAATCAACTACTGCTTTTCTAAAAAACCAAAATAACGCCTTTATATAAACTAATATATCGTATTTTTTACCAAATATTTGAAACATTTCCTGTTTTAAACCATCTGGTATCGATTCTACATCTTTTAATTTTAATTGTTTTGTATTAAGCCACGATAACTTTTTATTTGATCCCAATAAGTAAAACGTATTATTCCTCTTTGATAATAATCCCTTTTCTACAAATAATTTTATTATTTTTAAAACTAATGACGTTTTTAATATTCCATAATCCTTATCATTTATCTTGGACTTTGCTATATCACCAAGATTTGTATTAATCAATTTACAAAGATTTATATCCTCAAAACTCTTTCCAGATAATTTGTATAAATCTGACCCCTCTATATCACCTATTAATACATCACTAATACAATTACTACAATCACTCAAAACATAATTTAAAAATTCCATCAAATTAACAAAATCTTTTACATTTTTCATACCTTCTATTATATCTTGACGAATACTTGTAATACTTTCCGTTTGACGAACATCTGAATTATCATGTAAACTTGAACTACTACTTGACTTTGAATTCATTATTATTTACACAATAATATATTTTTACATAAATCATATATTATTATTTGTTTTTATTGAAATCCTCTCTTATTTTTTTGTACAAATCCGTAGATTTTAATGATTCGTACATTTCATATGATTTAAGTTTAACACTCGGTATCGTATTACCATACTCTTGACCAATATACACACCTGCTATAAATACAATTAATGTTCTAAACATATATTAATTGTAAATATAAAAAATTACATCTTATTCCTATTCAAATTCGGAAATTGACGATTCGGAAATTGACTCGTTGTCACTGTCTGTTTCACTGTCTGTTTTCTGTGTTAAGGGTACCTGTTGTTTTTTTAATCTTAATGTAATCTTTGGTATTTTACGTTCCTCTTGTTTTGGTTCTTTGATAACAGGAGGTTGTTTTAACCTCAATATAATTTTTGGTATCTTACGTTGTTCTTGCTTTGGACTTTCTTCCTTTGTTTCCGAAATAAAATCTTGAACCATCTCTGTTTCAGCATCCGACAATTTGCTCTTGTATTTAGATAATATCTCCTTTAATTTATTTGATATATCCCTATCTTTACATGTTTCATCTTTACATGTTTCATCCAATTTATATCTAAATTTATTTGATAACCAATTAATCATTTTCTCACGAGGACTCTTTACACTCCTTATACTTGATCTACTACTTGATCTACTACTTGATCTACTACTTGATCTACTACTACCCAAATCAGATGATAACTCTTTTAATTTATCTTCCTTCGCTTGCTTTGCTTGCTCTTCTACCTTTTCTATATCTTCAATAAACTGGTTTGTAAAATCACGCATACTTTTGTAACGTTGAAGCATTTCATAATCTTCATTTGATACTTGTCTCGATTTACCACGTTTATCTAATACACTATCTATTGTTATTTTTATATATTTCGTTATAACATCTTCCTCACACTGTTTATCATTATTACACGCCATAAATGTATCTGGATACCTTGACTTTATCCATGCTATCACCTCCATTCTTAAACTAAACAATACTAAAGGACTCGACTCTATGTTTTTATTTATAAATTCATATATATTACGCTTTATACCCTTTGACGACTCCTCCTTTGTCTTAATATGACCCCTCCATCTTTCAATTCTATCTTTATATCTAGGATTCCATAAAATCTTTTTATTTACATCTTCTTTAGATATATTTTTTAAATCTGATGGTAATAAAAACCCACGTTTTTCATATTTATTTTCACGTCTATGAATCGTGTCGTATTCTATTACAGAAGCCTTGCGTTTACTTATATCCACAACTCTATTTAATACATTTTGTAAAATAGTATGAAAACAATCCATCAACATATTTATTTTCTCTAAATTTACTCGACTACGTTTTAAATTTTTACAAGAAAATACATCTGGTAACTCTACTAATACTGATTTATTTATATCTCCTACAAAATACCCCCTTTTAAATAAATAATTCACGTATTCTTTCATACTTGAAAAATTAAACTCATTCTTTTTTATAACACTATACGCAACTATACACGCAATTATCATCAAGATATCAATAGACGAATTCAATATGTCAAAATTAGTTTTTGAAATCATCTTGGTAAAATGTTCTAACGAACCTTGTATATCTTCCAGTATATTTGACATATTCATATTATCTTCATTTATATCAAGATTGTTTAAAATATTCTTTATAATCTTTATATAATCCTTTTGTTGTCTTGTCCAACCGGAAAATACAACTGATGTTCTTTCAATATCTTTAAAAGACGCCTTTGATTCAAAGGCATCACCTAAATCACCTAAATCACCTAAATCACCTGATTCACTGTTTAATTCATTGTCTGATTCATTGTCTGATTCATTGTTTAATTCATTGTTTAATTCATTGTCTGATTCATTGTCTGAGTCATTGCTTAATTCATTTTGCATAAATATCCTTTCATTTGCATCTTCTATCTGTTCAGATTCTTGTATAAAAGGTTGAAATATAAATCCTGGCATCAGTTCTTTAATATCATCTAATGTTATCGTTTTAATAGATACACCACCCAATTCTTTACCATGTATCGTTTCTGTATCCACATTAATTACATTAAAATACTTGCCATTCTGTAATAATAAATCCTTGTAAAATATATCTGATAAATTAAATATTGACGCCCTACCATCCGTAAATGCTACACCAACTTTCGCCTCTTGTTTATATTTTATAATACCACGCTGGTCTTTGAATTGACCAGTTAATATTATAGCTTCACCATTATTTATTATTAAATCATTTTCTTTAAAAAAAATAGATGTCTTGCAATGAGAAAGATATGTCTCATCACCAGTTTTACTTAAAATTACACAATTATTTACGACATCTCCTATATTTAATAACTTAGATGACCTAATATCAATATTCATCCCTATTTCTACCTCTATTTTAGATGGTAAAACATATCTTATCTCTATTTCACTGCCCTTTTTGGGTCCAACAACAATCAAACCATACATTGAATGAGTAAAATTTTTACCTTGTCGTTTATCAACAACGTTTTTACCTTGTCGTTTATCAACAACGTTTTTATCAACGTTTTTATCAACGTTTTTATCAACGTTTTTATCAACGTTTTTATCAACGTTTTTATCAACGTTTTTATCAACGTTTTTATCAACGTCCTGTTTATTTAAATTTTCAAAACCACTAAAAAAATTGTTTGACATATGTTTATTAATATACAACAATAAAAAAATAATTTGTAAAGTTAATTAACTCTAACCCGCTTTTCAGAAATGCTCAAATCACCCATATCCAAGTTAATATTATTCTTTGAAATCTCCAAACGTCTCTTGTTAATACGATCCTTTTCCAATACAACCTTTTCCAACTCCTCTAAATGTTCTATTTTCTTCTTTTCAACGTGTGTCTTCAACTTTCCAGTAAATGTATCAAATGAACGTTTAAGTTCACGACACTTTAATTTATCCATATTATCTTCCGATGATTCCAAAGATCGCAATACAAATGGAGCATTCTCCAAATTTTCAATAACAAATGTATAAATCTCTTTAAGATCCGTATTTGATTCCTTTTCAAGTTTTTTGTTCAATGATTGTTTCCAAATATTTATCAACGTTTGAGATTTTGGCCCCCATATAATTTTTCTTGCAGTATCAACAATAACATCATCCATAATGTCCCGAGTCGTCAAAAAATACTTTGGATATTCACGAACTGTATTTGGCTTTGATACTGGAATAAATTCCATCTTTGAATCTTTACCTACAAATGCAACTTTCCCAAATAAATTTTGTAAAACAATATTACAATTTTCCATAATAATCTTTACAATATCAAGATATTTTGATTCCTTGTACAGTCGCTTTACAAACACTTTAGAGTCATTTGACATCTGAATACAATTCCAACAACTATTCTTCAATTTTACACCAATATCTGATCTAATAAATGCCGAATTTGATATAGTATTCTTTGTAATATATCCAGTTTCATATAAATCTTCAACAAATTTCTTAAAGTCGTATTCTGACATATTGTAACCATTGTGGATTAAATCATACACTACCAAACAAACAATGATATACTTTACATCAGTATTTTTCCAATCAGACACATCAATCTTTGCCAACTCCATTTTCATCGTTTTTACCGCATCGTTTACACAATCAAGTAATGTAAATACATTCGATACTTCACCTATTACAGATGCACACTTTTCTATCATTTTCAAATACTCTTTTTCATCCTTTGTAAAAGTTCTTTGAACAACAAATGAACGTTCAGTATCTTTAAACGACGCCTTCATTTCACCCTCTGTATTTTCATACTTGTTTTCATTTTCATACTTGTTTTCATTTTCATTTTCATTTTCATTTTCATTGTCATCACCATAATTATCAACATCCTTTTCGTCTGTATCATCTGTCTCTTCAGATTCTTCAATTGTATCCATAACAAACATATTTTTGACATCAACTTCTTCTTCCGATATATTTGATACCATAGATGACACCATAGATGACACCATAGATGACAAAACCGTAAATCCAGGCATAAATCTTGCAATGTTGTTATCATCATTCAAGATTGTTATCATAACATCAGATCCCCTTTTGTTACCAACGTATTTATCTTGATAACATTCTTTAACTTGAAAATAACTTCCATCTTTCAAAAGGATGTCACAATAAAACACGTCTTCTGGTACAATCTTCCTAACACCAAAACCACTTTCCAATTTCACTGAATGTTCAGTAACGATCTTTCCAATTGCATTAATTTGAACATTCAAATAAGCAGATTCAATGTTTAATAACTCTCCTATCTTATTCTTGTAAACACCACGTTGAAAAGATACTCGCTTTTCATCCACATCAGCTACATTATCGTTCACTTTAACAACGCGCTTATATACAACCATGTATTGTTCTGGAATTCCACAAGCCAAAATACCATATCTCCCAAAATAATTCATATCATCCTTGTTTTTTGGAGATTCACATACCATATAATATTCTCTACCACATTCTGATGTTTTCTTTGTAAAAATTTCACCAAAAATATCACGGTATTTACCAGATACCAAAACATCTGATAAAATTCTCAAAATATCATCATTATCATAATGATTCTTGTAATCCAAATTCAACATTACTAAATCATAAGTACCACGTTCACTCTTCATAAATTGTGCAAACTTCTTAATTTTACCTTCTACAAACGAAACTAAACGAACAAAACAAGATCTAGGTAAACTAATCTCGTTGGTAACTTCTTCATTCTTTGAAATGATATTAACCTTGTACATTGAATCAACTTTTGAAACAATTACAGATTCACCAAAATGTGTCTTGATTTTATCACCACTTTTACAATCACCATATACACTAGCCAACACATACCCAAAATCATCAATCGTAACATTCATTTTTGATCCAAAATATTCATAAACAAATCCCGAATACCCCTTGTATACACCACTAATCAAAAATACCTCTTTACCGTGAATAAACTTGGTCTTTTTTTGTTGTTTTTCAATTTTAACATTTTTTTGTTGTTTTTCAAATTTTTTCACTTCATTTTTGTTTACATTGTCATTTTTAACGTTGTCATTAACGTTCATAGTTGCGAATTGTTCGAAAAAGTTGATAGCAGACATTGTGTAATTCTTATAGATTTACAGAAAAAATTCAATTTTTTATTTTTTTATTATGGGTATGTTATCTTGGCGGTAAACTATTCTATAGTGTAACTAATTTCTTTTTCTTTATCGTTAATTTTCATTGTAATATTAAAACTATCCAAATCTAAAATAGCCTTTACCCTAGACAATAATCTAGGCATACTTTTTATAATAAAATCATATGTATCGCTCCTTATATCACACAATATATATACAGAATCTCGTATAGCAACGTGATAATTCATTATTTCCATGACATTCTTCTCAAAATCAGTTTTGTCACTCGTGTCACTCGTGTCACTCGTGTTTTTCGTGTCATATTTATTTTTATATATCTCTATACCATATTTATTCGCAAATGTAATTTTTAAAATACCGTTATATATCTCGATAAATAATAACCATTCCATTTAAAAAATAAATAAATCATTTATTTTTCAATTATTTTCAATTATTTTATCCAAAATATTGAGGTGGTTTAGGTATAACCGGTGGCAAAGAAAAATTATTATAAGGATTCACATTATCCCCGTACTTTAATTCTATTGTATAATGAGATGGTATACTACTATTACCATGTCCGTCGGTACCACGTCCGTCGTCGGTACTACTACCACTGTTAAGAACAAAAATTAATCCTATACTTATTAATAACAAAATACAAACACATACACCTATAATTACATATAAAGTCGTACTATCCACACCAACACCTAACGGATCATCTAGTTGTAATTCTTCTTCTTCTGGCTGTTTATCACTCATATTATTATAACTTTTTAAAAAAAGTTTTGCAATTATTCACAATTATTATTATAATTACCACAATTCATCATAATCCCCATAATTCATCATAAGATAAATAACTATCACTTGTTGCTGTTGTTGTTGCTGTTGTTGTTGCTGTTGTTGTTGCTGTTGTTGTTGCTGTATCAATAAGTGTATAACCTTGATCCTGTTGACGTTTAACAAACGTATTTATCCACCACGTCTTAACATTATCATTAATTGTATCTATCCCCCTTGTAATTTTGTAAATTATAAAATCAAAACTTAAATAATACATATACATATACGTATAACAATGAATTTAAATTTACAAATATTGTTATTTACAAATATTGTTATTTACAAATATTGTTTTAAATTCGTTGATTAATTAATCATTTGAGCACCACAAAATATATACTCCTTAACCTGTTTAGGTTGTTTGTCATTACTATTTTTATTTGATTTAAATCTTTGATAAACCTTTTCATAACATTTTACATTATTCCAACCGGTCCTTTTCATCATTTCTATAAGATCGTCTTTTGATATAACACTTTCAGATGAATAACTAATAAAAATATACTTTGATTTTACACTCCGTAATACACTTTCAAATTCACCATATGCAGCCCTTTTAGAACAAAATTTAGATTTTGTATCAACTATTTCACGTAAACCCGTCTTACCCTTGAGTTTCGGATAATCATAACGACTAATCGTTTCTAAAACGTGATAATTATCGTGATAACTTCTATTTGCAACATACGGAGGATCCAAATAAACTACTTCGTAACCTGATAAATTGTTTAGGTTCGGGTCAGAAAGCAAATCAACTATTCCTAAATTATAAGATACGTGCTTTATATCATCACCAACAACCAGACTATCTACCAAATCAACATTTAAAACTAAATCCTTTAATGCAGATTTTTTATACGCCTTTAAATAAGCACCGTATACACTTGCTATATTACTTACATTTGATACAGCATATAATAACAACTTTAATAATAACCTATATTCTTCATCGGTAATATTCCTTTCGATTTTTAAATCTTCAATGCTTTGTCTAAGTATATCCGTCTTATACCCGTTCAACTTTGTTAAATACATTCTTTTATCATCTCCTGCTGGTGTATAATTTGAATACACAAATAATTTATCATCGTTCGTTGGTAAATCAGATTCTTTTATATCTAATACTTTTAAATTTAATGTTGCAACTAAACCACTTATCTTTTCTATATTAATATTTTTTGTACCCCACACCGAAGATACTGTATAAGCATAATGTTGAATATCATTTGTTAAAATACTTTTACAACCACCTCGCAATGCATTAAATGCCACTACACCTGTTCCACTACATATATCTGCAAAACCACTAATTTCACTATATGATTTTTTACCAGTATAATCGTATATTGTCTCGGTTATATAATCCAATAATTTCATCTTACTACCAATGTAATTGAAACTTGGAAAACACAATTTACTCTTCATCTTGTTGTTCTTTTCTACTGTAAAATTATACCTCGTTTTTAAATTATAAACGTTAACGCATAAATTTGACACATAATTATTATTAATCATTGATACTAACGTCTCTATATTAAACCTAAACTTAATACAATCTCTATTGTTATGAATCTGAAATTCTCCCAATGAATATTTCTTTGTATCTTTTGTATCTTTTGTAGCTTTCGTATCAAGTTTATTTTCAACATATATAGTGTTCGATTCATTCCATTCAGACAACGTTTTAGATGTTGAAAAACACAAAGTTTCATCAAATCTTATATTAGCTTCATCTTGTTGTTTATTTATCACATAAACACAACCCTTATCAAACTTGTATACAATTGTCATATCACAACAAAAACAATTTACTAAATACTTTTGTAACATATCTCTTTTGTTATCAAGAAAATAACCTTTCATTTCAGGTTTTGTTTTTATATCCAACTGTAACTTTGTATTCAATCTATTCAAACTACATTGACCAATGTTTTGAGGACAAATCTTATTTCCAGACATTATCGTCTTTACAGAAACTGTTTTGGGTTTTAATACATCATTATTATCTATAAAATCATATGTCTTGTTTAAATTACCCACGTGATCCAATTTCATACGTTTCAACATTGAACCTACCGTTTCGTTAATATCATTTGTTATTTCATCTGACAACGCATCGTATTTTCTCTTTGTATTAAAAGGGATGTTTACAATATCACACATTGCCCTTTCTACTAAAATACCCAATTGTTCAGTGTTTTTACAAATAACATTAACACGCTTCATATAAATCTTCTTAATATTAAAACTATCCAAATCTATTTTAGTTTTTTTTTATTCGTAATCCAATAAAAAAAAACAACAACAATTTCTGCACAAACACAAATTATCTCTTATCACGTTTACTTTTACGACCAGACTTTTTATGTTTAGGACCCTTAGGACCTGAGTTTATACGTTTAGGACTATTCTTTTTTCCTGAACGTACCCCCTTTTGTTTACTTTTACCACCATTTTGTGGTTTGTCTTCACCCCTTTGTGGTTTGTCTTCACCCCTTTGTGGTTTGTCTTCTATCTTATTAGTTTTACTATATAATGCAAAAACTTGCCGTATACTCTCACGACCTTTACTACCAGAAAATGATATATATATCATGTAAATTGCAAGAAATGCGAAAAATAGTAATCCAGAAGTTATAATTTGTACATTCTTTGCAATTTTTAAAAACTGCGAAGATGACATTGTAGCAATCTCACTAAAACCTATTGTCTTGTCTAATATATACCTTGTTATAAAATTACTCTTATTATCATATATATTTCCCAATTTTAAATTCATATTTATAGCACCCTCATTTAATATACGAGCTACATCTACGATTGTCAAATCCAAAAGATTATACCCTTGATACGAAAAAAACGGGCCCATAAGAAAACCTAATATCATAGTTATATAATGCACCCCAATATCAAATCTATTTTTATTATGTTCTGTTTTTAAATTATCACGTTCTATTATTAACATATCATTTACAATATCTTGCGCTGCAAGACGTTTCTCCGCTTTACGAATATCCATGTCATATAAACGTTGTTTTTGTTGAACTTCAATCATTTTTTCCATCACTTCCAATTGCTTCATTTGCGATTCAAGTACACCAGCTGGTATCATCGTCGGCGATGAATTTGAAAAAGACATTGGATTTGAAAAAGTCATTGAACTTAATGCCCTAGACAATAAAAGTTCATTTCCAGTTTCATTTTCCGTTTCGTTTTCCGTTTCGTTTTCCGTTTCGTTTTCACCTCCTACTTGTCCAGACCCAGACCCAGAATTTCCTGGTAATTTAAAAAATCTTTTTGTTACTAAAATAAGACCTAAAATAATTGCATTCACCATTTGAATCATTATATAATCATCTTGTTCAAATGCATGTTCTAATAAACTATTACTGTAATTATACAACATATGTAACAACTCAATTCCGTTAGCTATCTTTTCATCTTTTGATATTTTACTTTGATCAATTTCATCCATTAAATTTTCAAATGTATTTGTTATATTTTTATCATTGTTTCTATATAAATCGTTATATATTTTATCTTTACAATCACTCATTTCTTGAAAATTTTGTGTAATACGCTGTTTTGTTTTAGGATCCTTTACATTCATTTTGCGATCAGGATGATTTTCTTTTACCCATTTCCTCCAATTATGAGAAAAATTCGTCTCATCATCAGTGTAGTCTGACAATATGTTTGAATTTCCAAATTTATCATAACATTTATCTAAATCCAAATCCATTGTATAATATATATTATTATTATATATTTTAAAATAATTGAATTAATATAATTTGTAAAATAAAATATCAGAATGCTTAACAATAACTATTTTTGTTACTTTTGTTTTATTGACGAACTTGGATTGTGTAACCAGTGTATAACTATTATTGCTGTCGATGTATGTCTAAATTGTATAGCCTATGGTGAAAATAATAATCAATGTGTAAACTGCGAATTACTAGGCGATGAAGCGATATCATTAGGTCACGATGTTTCAGAAATCAGAAATTTGATTTTTAGAAATGACCAACACTTTCTATTATCAATTTAAATCACACCCAATTTCACACACAATCGACCTCTCCCATACTTTCTCTTTGTGGCGGATCTGGGTCTGTGCTGATATATTATCGATTAATTTAATTCATAAATGACGACATCATTTGTGATCCAACTGAAAATGTTATACCTTGTTTAATATTTGATTTAAAATCAGAATTGTAATTTTCCAATATAAATGTAATAAACCCAATTGCAGCACTTGCCTGAATAATTTTATACATGTCTATTTGTTTATCCATAGCAATACGAATAATCAAAATAGATATAAAAACTTCTAAAAACTCGTGTATATAAATTACTACCCAATGTTTTATATCAAATTTAGTCGCTCGATCTGTCGCTCGATCTGTCGCTCGATCTGTCGCTCGATCTGTCGCTTTCTTGTTTTCTACTTTTTGATCGGTTGCTTGATTAGTTTCTACTTTTTGATCGGTCACTTGATCAGACATACTTACTTAATATATACTTATATAAAATTTTTACTATAATTTTATTAAAAATTTTACTAAATGTTCTTTTTATTTGGTTTTGGTATAGACCCATATTTTACATCTTGTTTAGGAAATGCATTTTCTTCTCGTTTCTTATGAAGATTATCTAATCTTTTATTATATACAAATCCTAAATCGTTATCTAGATTTATTTCAATAAATTTATCTTTATCTGACACGCCTTTATCTTTATCTGACACGCCTTTATATTTATCTGACATGTCTTTATCTAATATTCCATTTGGTTTTATTGTTTTTTCAGTTTTTTCCCGTTTTCTTTTAATATTACCTCCTATATGATGTACACGCATACCCTTAATATCATCTTGATCTTTAATATGTGTATATAAATATTCACCGATATCTGCTGGGGTTTTTAACCACTTGTTTAGTATTTCAGAAGGAGTTACATCAGAAATTATTTCAGATATATGATAATCACAAGGTAATGAAAAATAATTAGGATCATAAAATGGATATTCTGTTTGTAATTGAAAATCTAAATCCCACCACATATCTACATAATAAGGTACTCGTTCTAATAAAAAATCCAAAACTGATCTTGTAAATCTATAAAAATCATATTTGGGATTAAACTTGTATGATGTAATACCAAGATTATATCTAGTAATATATATACCAGAACGAGTTTCTCTGTAATTACCTGTATAATTTTTTGGACTTTCTTTATTATATATATTGTCTACAATTTTCTTTTTAAAGTCTAAAGATACAATGTCATCTGATAAATCATAATTACGATTTCCATTCACAATATAATAATTACTCTTAGTATCATTATCATAATATAAATTTTTTTTATATACATGTTTAAAAACTACCTGGGTCAATTGATCATCTATAAAAGATAAATCATTTTTATTCGTAAAAACCCAATCTGTTTTTTTAAATAAAGTTTCCTGATATTCCGTAAATGTTGAAAACTTTTTGTTTAATTGAATATCCGTAAATGTACCTTGCCCGCTAAAGTTAAGGGTACCATTATCATCACCCTTTACATATTCCGGATTTACATAACTCCTACCATAATCTATTATATGAGGTATCACATCTGTTACTATAAAGATTTCCTTGTTATTGTATTTGATACGAACCTTTTCTGGGCGGTTTAATTGTACAACCAAAACATTACTCATATGCAAATCATAATGTGTAAATTCTAAATTATCCTGAGCTACTTGTAATGTATACATTAATATTATAAGCAATTTTATTAAATCCCCTTCTATTTTAAGCTTTTGAGCTTCGGAATATTTATCTGAACGTAATAATTGTATATATCTTTTAAATGTATATACACCTTTAGTACTAGTATTTCTTATATACTCGTACACTAAATGAATTTTTTTCTCTGATGCACTATCACATAATTTTATATTTGATAAATCCATATCTAGATCTATTCTATTATCAAAACCACAAAATACTTTACCATAAACCAATGCAAAATGATTGGTACGATGATTTATTCGCAAATTATTTAATGCTAATCCTACATAATATTCATAACATACAGAATCCACAGAATCCACTGAACTATCTCCTAATGGTATTTTCACCAATAATTCATTGTCCATTATATTATCTTTTAATGGATCTTTTTTTAAAGATATCAGAAAAATACGACCATTAGCAGAATCTATAGGTAAAACTTTTGTTATTTTAAAAAAACGATCGTATAATTCTGGATTTTTTTCAAAAATTTTAAACATTTCTAAATACTTTACTGTATCAGATGTCCTTGATAAATATAAACTATCATCTCTTTGTATTTTTGATTCTATATTACTAATATTCTGTAAAGTATTTGTTATATCTGATGTATGACGACCCATTATAAAAAATTGGGATAAATAATCAAATAAGGAATTCATATACAATATAACTATACAATATAACTATACAATACAAAAATAAAATAATTATCAAGATTCACCAGATATTTTTGATAAATAACTATCCAAATCACTTGCATAACTAGGACATACTAAAACAAGTCTACGTGTAGATATATCTTGTACTCGAGTTATACTTTTCTGAAATTTTATTATATCTATACCTGTCGCATTGTGTATTTGATCATCTGTAAAACAATCCTGTAAAGCCCATAAATACCCAACCGCATAATTTGCGTGCAATACTGCTATCAAAGGACTGCTATCCTGTAAACTTGCAACTGCCCACCTAGAACAACTCCTAACCATAACCTCAATAACTTGATCTATCTTTAAAGCGCCTTTAGGTTTATACATATTTGTCAAACAAAATACTAAATACATTAAAACTACAAATGCTGATAAAAACAACATTTGTATATTGTACAGAATTTAATTTTAGTTGTATCATTTTAGTTGTATCATTTTAGTTGTATCATTTTAGTTGTATCATTTTAGTTGTATCATTTTAGTTGTATCATTTTAGTTGTATCATTTTAGTTGTAT
>Ga0315273_10005139_pt1 | contig 16158 bp, 18 predicted proteins | sample YL17G02_0_MG_FD_205753 | JGI IMG/M metagenome (GOLD analysis project Ga0315273, IMG submission 205753) | Sediment microbial communities from Yellowstone Lake, YNP, Wyoming, USA - YL17G02_0 | ecosystem: Environmental > Aquatic > Freshwater > Lake > Sediment | place: USA: Wyoming | collected... | reverse complement strand
TGCTTCACCGAGAAATAAATATGACAAAACGACAGTTACAAGGACATATAGCGTGCTCACCGGGATAACTACGCTTGCCGGCGCCTGCTTCAGGACGGTGTAGAAGATAATGACCAGAAACCCGCCCATGAAACCGCAGACCGCAGCTATCCCCACTCCGGTTTTATTTTGAAAGTCCAATCTGGGCAGGGCAACTGCCGCTACAGTCAACCAGGCGCTCGTAGAGACGACAAATGATATTGTGAGGGGATTCAGGCGGTCTGAGGCAACTTTAACTAACGTGCCCCAGACTCCAGCGAGCAAGATGTAAATAACGATTAATAGGCGCCAATTAATGTTATCCATATTTCCTTGGTGCCGAAGCCCGGATTTGAACCGGGACGGAGAAACCCCCACTAGACCCTGAACCTAGCGCGTCTACCAGTTCCGCCACTTCGGCACGCAGTTTGTAATAATAGGCGGCATTACTCTCATTGTCTACACTGAGATTCAGACCATTGTCAAGAAAAAATGGACTTGAAATAAACCATATTAATGCTATGTTAGCGCGGAATCAAGAAGGGGTGGACAAGGAAGGCCGTAGCATGAAAGTCATCAGAAATTTGGAAAAAATACCCGATGAATTCAGGGATGCTTTCGTAACAATAGGGAATTTCGATGGAGTCCACCTGGGCCACGTACCGATACTTAAGAAACTTATAGAGGAAGCCCATAGGGAAAAGAGATGTGCAGTGGTGATCACCTTCGACCCGCATCCAAAAAAAGTTCTTCGTCCGGATATCAGACCTTTTTATTTAATTACTTCAATCGAGGAGAAAATCAAGCTTCTTGAAGTTATTGGTGTTGATGGTTTAATTCTCATCCCTTTTGATCTCAATTTTTCCAAGATGACCGCCGAGGCGTTCGTCTGTGAAATTCTCTGGGATAAACTTCACATCAGGAAAATATTTGTCGGCCATGACTATAGCTTCGGGAAAAGCAAGACGGGAAACAAAATATTTCTCGCAGAATTCGGGAAAAAACTTGGATTTGAGGTTGACATCATTAATGCTATCAAACTCGATGAAGAGACCATCAGCAGCACCCGTCTGAGGCACTTGATTCTCGAGGGCGATGTAAAGACTGCCGCGAAAGTATTAGGAAGGCCTTACAATGTCAGCGGTATTGTCGTGCCGGGGAAAAAACGGGGCAGCATTCTCGGAATTCCCACGGCCAACATAAAGCCGGAAAAGGAATTAATCCCTGCCCAGGGTGTCTATGCCGTAATTGCCAATCTGGAGAAAGACCGCCACCAGGGCGTCTTGAATATCGGCTTCAATCCCACCTTTTCTGATACGGAGCTTTCTGTTGAAGTTTATTTAATTGATTTCAGCGGAGATATTTACGGGAAAAAAGTGGATGTTCTTTTTATCGAAAGGATACGGGATGAAGTAAAATTTGAAAATTCCGAGCAGTTGGTCAAACAGATAATGAAAGACATCGACGAAGCGCGGGCCATACTGAAACCGTATTCTTAGTACATCATTTCATTAATAATGTGTCATTTCTCCTTCTCACCCCCTTTATAAAAGGGGGTCGGGGGGATTTTATTCCACTATCAGAAATCCCCCATTGCCCCCTTTGTCAAAGGGGGCGAAAAGCAAGGACGGTAACTCTGGATTCCCGATGGAGCCTGCCGTCGAATGTCCTTATCGGGGGCGGGAATGACCTATTTTTTTTCATTTCGAAATGACACGTTAAATTATGTATACCAGCAATATATTTCCCCTTCATCATGAAGATCAAACATCTCCACCATTGGGACATCACATATAAAGAAGCCGTCAACATCCAGCAGGAACTCAAGGGGAAACTGATCCTTCATGACAAAAAATCTTCCGGGGAGATCAAGACCATCGCCGGCGCTGATATATCCTATTCTAAACAGGACGACATTTTTTTCGCAGCCGTTGTTCTCCTGGCATACACGACCATGGATGTCATCGAAGAGGCCTCCTTTGCCGAAAGGGCTCCCTTCCCATATATCCCGGGACTGCTGAGCTTTAGAGAAGGCCCCGCACTATTAAAAGCCTTTGAGAAGCTCACCAGCGTTCCGGATTGCGTAATTTTCGATGGCCAGGGAATTGCTCATCCCAGAGGCATGGGCCTCGCTTCACATATGGGATTGTTCCTGGATATACCAACCATAGGTTGCGCCAAGAAAAGGCTGGTTGGCGTACATGACGAAGTGGGGGCTGAGGTTGGAGACTATGCGGATCTCACGCTGGACGGACGAATCATGGGCGCAGTTGTCCGAACCAAGAAAAAAGTTAAACCGTTATTCATATCACAGGGGCATAAGATAGGCTTGCGAATGGCAGTTGAAGTGGTTCTTTCATGCTGCAGAGGCTACAGACTTACGGAACCGGTGAGAAGGGCGCACCTTGCGGTTAATCGAATCCGAGCAAAGGCGACTACCTCTTGCTGAAATAAACGTCACCGATATAGCTTTCCGCCGCGCTCCGCGTGTTTTGCGAATTGATATAAAACTCGACACCATGAGTCAACCCGGCAGGCTCGGCGCATGGAACATCTTTTAAGAGCTTTCTGTAGTCCTCGTATATATTTCTTTTTTCCGTATACCACTGTCCCAGTTGATCTGTCTTATTCCTGACAACGACGTACCTCAAATTCCCTCCACCGATTGCCGAGCTCCTGCCCGTCCAGCCCCTGGGGGCTTCATTATCCCAGATGTAACCCAGAACGGGGGTGTTTAGGGACTCCGGAAATCCTGTCGGAGTGAAAGCAACATAGATCTGTAATGCCTGGTCATCCGTGTCGCTTTTTCTAACATCACCTCCATCAGGAAGCCTCGTAACCTTCCACCTCCAATTCAAATAGGGGTATTCTTTGATATCAACCTTTATGCCATTTTTTATACCGTAGGCTGATTCATTGCTTTTCATGTGAAGGCAATAGAACTGCGATTCTCTTTCAAGACTGATAACAGGTTCGCCCTTCTTGATATCCAGTAACCAGCCTGTGGGAGCGCCCTTCTGCATCTGTGCGGAGACAAATCCTGCGACCCGGACGATATCCATACCGTGCGGTTTCGCAGGCGCAGCCGCTGGTTCGCGCGTGGCAGGCGCAGGGGCGGAAGTCACGGTTACGGATGGAGCTGATGGAAGAATTGCACTCTGAGGTGAGGTTGGCAATAGAGGTGAAACAGCCGACACCTCCGGCTTCTTAGCCTCCTCGGCCTTTTGACATCCTGATAGAGGAATAAACGCCAGAAAGAGCGATACAGAGATAATCAGAGTTAACATTCTTTTCATAATAAATCACTTTGCGCCTTTAGGACGACCTTTATAGAGATTCATAATCTCTGATCTTGTCAATACGGCATCGACCCTGTCTATATATTTTTTTATATTCTCCCTGCCGCCTTCCTCCCTGTCAACAAGGGCAATTACCCGGTCAACTTTGAGACCGGCTTCTCTCGCAATTTCTATGGCAGTAATCGTTGATCCTCCTGTCGTTATCACATCGTCTATGATCACAACTCTTTCGCCAGGTGTGATATTTCCTTCGATGCCGCTTTTTGTACCGTGATTCTTGGCGTCTTTTCTTACGACAAACGATTTGATCGGTTTTTTCTTCTGGTACGAAATGAGGGAAAGGGCATTGGCTATGGGATCCGCTCCTAAGGTGAGGCCGCCGGCCGCCGACACATCCGCATCACCAAGCATCTCAAAAAGGATATTCCCTATGAGGTACATCCCCTCGGGGTCCATGGTCGTCGTTTTGCAATTGAAATAATAGCTGCTCGTTTTTCCTGAGGCCAGCGTGAAGGGAGGATTGTCTCTGTACTGGAAAGACCGCTCCAGGATTATTTCAGCGAGTCTATGTTTCATTTCATGATAGGTCATTTTGATATACGCCTCTTTGAAAAGGATTTTATCAGTTGTTCAACTACGCGCGCGGCTTCCACACCGTCTTTGGCATAGGCGGCACCGATAGAGGTGGCATAGGATTTTGTAACGACGGCGCCTCCGACGATAAACGGACATGAATACCCGTTGGCCCGCGCAAGACCAATGACCTCTTCCATGTTTACCATGGTCGTGGTCATGAGGGCGGAAAGGCCGACAACATCGGGCTTTGAACGCTTTATAGACTCAATAACCGCCTTGGTCGGGACGTCTTTGCCGAGGTCAACAATCTTGTAGCCGTGATTTTTTAGCATCAAAGAAATTATGTTCTTGCCGATGTCGTGGATGTCCCCCTTCACCGTGGCAAGAATGATAACCCCTTTTCCAAGCCTGCCTTTCTTTTCGCGTTTAAGCCTTGGTTCAACGCGCGCCAGGGCCGCCTTCATTGCCTCTGCGCTCGCTATCAACTGCGGCAAAAAATACTTTCTTTGGTCAAAGAGTTCGCCCGCCCGGTTAATTGCCGGGATCATAATGTCATCCACAAGCCCGGAAGGACTCATCCCTGATGCGAGGGCATTATCGACAAGGTTAATAATATTATCCCTGTTGCCTTCCAGTATCGCTCCATATACTTCCTGATCCGGTGACGCTTTCACTGCCGAAGCGAAGGCCGCATCCGCCTTAGAGTACTCAGAAAAATGCCGGATATACGAGAGGGCGTCCCTGTCTTTCTGCATGAACACGTCTCCCGCCATCTTTACCGCCATGAGTTCCCTGTCGGCAGGATTGGCAATCGCCATGGTCAATCCCGCGGCCTGTGTCATGGCGAGGAATGCAGTATTCATCCACTTTCGCTCAGGCATGCCGAAGGACACATTGGAGAGACCAAGCACGGTCCTGCATTTGAAGCTGTCCGTGCACCAGGCGACGGTTTTCAGGACTTCTTTCACAGCCCTCTGGTTCGAAGCCACGGTCATCACGAGTCCATCTACGACGATGTCATCTTTTGAGAATCCAAAACGCCGGGAAGCCTGGAATATATCTTTTATGATTTCCTTTCTCCTCGTCGTTTTCTCCGGTATCTCATTATCTGTCACCGGCAAGAGAATAAACATGGCGCCATATTTCGCCGCAACGGGGAGCAGCTTTTTCAATTTCTGCGTTTCACCGGAAATGGAGTTTATCAGGGCACGGCCGGGATAGATGCGAAGAGCTGCCTTCATCGTCTCCATATTCGGGGAATCGATGACCAGGGGCAGGGCAGTGCTTGTCGATAGCAGACGAATTACTTTTTTTATGGTATCGACCTCATCAATTTTGTGAACCCCAACATTCACATCAAGAAGATCAGCCCCCTGCGCTTCCTGCTCCCGGGCCATCTGCCGGACGATGTTCGTTTTGCCGTCAAGGAGTTCCTGTTGCAGGGCCTTCTTGCCCGTGGGATTGATTCTCTCGCCGATTATGAGAAGCGGACTGCTCTCATCAAATATCTTGAAGGCCCTGGCTGAGCTGACGGCGCTTATGGATTTTCGCACCGGAGCAATCACCGGGGCTTTGCCCGCTTTCTGCTTCAGCGCCGCGATATGTGCGGGTGTTGTCCCGCAGCATCCGCCGATAAGGTTAACACCGGCAGCCGCTAATTCCTTTCCCCATGAGGCAAAGTCCCTGGGGTCCATATCATAGATGGTGGTTTTGCCGACCAGCCTCGGCATCCCGGCATTGGGCTTGGCCACCAGCGGAACTGTGGCATACTGTTTCATGGCGGCAATAAACTTCACCATTGCTTCCGGCCCCGTTGAACAGTTGCACCCGACAGCATCTGCCCCGAGGCTCTGCAGTGTAATGAGGGCGGTCACAGGATTTGTACCGCTCAGTGTATAGCCATTCGCTTCGTAGGTCATGGTAACCATGGTGAAATGGTCGGTAATTTCTTTGACGGCGATGAGCGCCGCCCGCGCCTCCTGTATGTCCATCATGGTTTCGATTACAAAAAGATCAACACCGCCCGCAAGCAGGCCCCGCACCTGCTCTTTGAAGATATCGATCGCCTCTTCAAACATCAGGTCGCCGAAAGGCTCTACAAAATGTCCTGTCGAGCTGATGTCACCGGCAATCAGAGCCCCGCTTCCTAATGCACGCCTCGCCAGAACTACAAGCTGTTTGTTGATTTCTTTGACGTTTGTAAAACCATATTGGCCGAGCTTTACTCGGTTCGCGCCGAAGGCACAGGTGTAGATAATATCCGAACCTGCCTTTTGATAAGCTCTGTGAATATCCTGAATCGCCGCGGGGTTTTCCAGACACCACACCTCGGGACACACACCAGACGGCATTCCCCGCCGCTGCAGCTCCGTTCCCGTAGCACCGTCAAGAATCAGAATCCTTTTTCTCAAGAGATTGACGATTTTTTGTTTCGTATCCAATGATCAACTCCCTACCACCAATGTCATTTCAGCCGTCTTCCTGTCATTTCGGTGAGCCGAAGCCCCGAGCAGCGAAGGGACAGCGAGAAATCTTACTAAAGTGTCTTAACCGATACGCGATTTAAGAGCAAGCATCAAATTAAGTCGTGACTCAGCTCCCGGCTTCATCTACAAAGTCACACTTGGCTTCATCACTGAGAATCAACGAATACAGTCTGAACTATTGAATATGTTCTTGGCGCTATGATTCAGGACAAACCTTGTCTTTTCCGTTCTTCTTCGCCTGGTACATGAGTTGGTCAACCCGGTGAACAAAGGCCGTCATGTCTTCCTGCGGCCTGTACTGCGCAAGCCCAATGCTCACCGTAATATGGATGTTTTTACCCGACTCCGGGGAAAAAATCTCCTTCTTGATTTCCGTTCTGACTCTTTCCGCAATAACGACGCCGTCCTCGCTTTTTGTCATGGGCAGGAGAATGGTGAATTCCTCACCACCATAACGATAGGCGGAATCCGTCTGGCGCAGGCATCTCTTTACCACCTGGCCGAGTCGCCATAAGACTTCGTCTCCCTCGATATGGCCGTAATTGTCATTGAATGCCTTGAAACCGTCAATATCGAAAAGGAGGAGGGTCAGGGACTGTCCATAGCGGTTTGCTCGATCGATCTCCATTTTTAGCTGATTATAAAAATACCTGGAATTGTAAAGATTGGTGAGGCTATCGGTGATACTGAGCTCAAGGTATTTCTCCTCGCTCTCTCGCAGAGCCTCCTCCGCCCGCTTGCGTTCGGTGATGTTCGATATCAATCCGTCGTACGCCACCAGCCGACGGTGTTCATCATAGCGCGGCACGGGTGTATTCCGTACCCAGCGGACAGAACCATCCCGATGGACGATGCGGTGTTCCAGCGCCGCTGTCGTCTCTCCGGCGATCACACGTACGGCATGCTCTGTCACGATATCCCGGTCCTGGGCATAGACCATACGATACCAGAGGTACGAATCGGCATGGTAATCCTCAGTTGTATAGCCGGTCACCGCCGCGCAGCCCGGCCCGTGCACAGTAGCGACCGGACCCCCGTCTTCGACCTGCACCGTATAAATATAATCTGTGACCGATTCGAGAAGCCTTTTGTAACGGCCTTCGCTCTCCCGCAGCGCCTCCTCCGCCCGCATTCGCTCAGCTTCCGATTTTTCGAGTTCCTGTATTCTCTGCTTTAAGAAGGAATTGTCTTCGATCAGTTCTTGATATGTCATGACTTGGTCATTCATTGGGTGCCCCTTATCAATTGGATGACCACCTCGACAGTGAACAGACTTTGCATTATCTCTGAAGCCATTGCCATCCGGTCGTCACGCCATCGCACGATTTCGTTTACCTTCAACTTCGCGACGGCCAGCGGTTCACTCTCCGCTTTCTACGGGAAGCGTTTCGCCTTATCGCGATAGAACCAGATGCCGCCAGCGGCACCATGGCGGTACTTATGGCAAAAGTTAACAGAAGCCAAACGCGGAGGCAATAAAGTCATCGATTCACTTATAATTAATTCTGTCATGGTTAATCCTGTCAGCACATTCCCGGCAAAGCAAAAATATCTTTTGTTTTTTCGACTCTTCATCTGTCTCCACAACGAGGCTCGAATGAATATGGGTCCAGCACATTTGCTGCTCAAATGTTTCTGCAGAATATAATATGTTATCGCACGCGCCGCATCGAGGTCTTCCCCAAGACATGAGAGGCCAATCAACCTTGAATTCCTTTAGGCTGTATTTTTCTAAAATTTTAATTACAGTATCTTTTGAAATATTTCTAAAAATTTCTATGCTGCCACGATCTAAAACAGGATCTCCTCCCAGCTTAAGACATCCTTTCATAATTCATCTCCCGTGCAGATGATTGTTGAAGGCGGTTTTTATTGATCCACTTCGGTCCATCCTTAATAAGTAGGCGCTGTCCCTATTTTCCCTTCAAGCCACCCAATGAACATATCCTCGTCTTGATAATACGTGAATTTTGTTGTTTCCATGCCGATCACCTTATTTATTGTTTGTTGCGCATAAGAGTTATTTCTATGCTTATTCCATGAAATATCAAACAAATATCTATGTCAAGCGAAATGAAGCAAAAAATTCTCTGAAAATCGTGGGAAATAACTTAGGAATCTTTAAGATCCCTCCCGGAGTTTACCCTGAGTAAACACGAAGGGCTCGGGACAAAGATTTCTCCTTTCAGTCGAAATGACAAGAAGGGGTCGAATTGACAAAAAAGAGAATTACGACACAGTCTGCAAGTCGTGAATGACACACTTTCTTTTTTTGTCATTTCGGGAAACGCGGGAAAGATAGAATAAGGGGCATGCTCGTGGACGCTCATAATTTTTCCTTTGTATCACCTCTGAGTTCAATGATCTCCATGCGGTTGTTTGCCTCCGGGTGTCTCGATGACGGTCCTTCGGTCAGGATCACAAGATTTCCCTTCACCTCATGGGTCCGCAACCAATCCCTTACATAAGCATTCCAGTCTTCAGGATGCTCGGGCTCGCACACCGGATAGACCCCACTGGTGAACAGGAGTCGCTGGCAGGTATCTTCCCGGGAACTTACCCCCACGATCCACACGGGGAGCTTGAACCGGGCTATGGACCGCGCCGTTGTACCGCTGCGGGTCGGAACAAATACGGCTGCGGGGGTGATGCGTTCCAAGGCCGCCTCGACGCTCAAGGCGATCAGATCCGTGACACTGACCAGGCCAGTGCGTTCATGGGTTGAGAGAACCTCTTTGAGACCGTGGTGTGAACGGTATGGCTCTGTTGCTGCGGCAATCTTCGCCAGCATGGATACGGCATCTACGGGATATTTACCCATGGCTGACTCTTCGGAAAGCATGACGCAGTCCGTGCCGTCAAGCACCGCATTGGCCACATCGGTAGCCTCCGCTCGAGTGGGACGTCGGTTATCCTTCATAGACTCCAACATCTGCGTGGCCGTAATGACTGGTCTTCCCGCCCTGTTCGCGCTGTGCATGAGGCGCTTCTGAACAATGGCAATCTGCTCAATGGGTATTTCCACACCGAGGTCACCTCGCGCGATCATGATGCCGTCCGCTGCTTCGATGATATCGTCCATGTGTTCCAATGCCCTTGAGCGTTCAATTTTCGCAATTATGAAGGGGTTCCCGCCCAACGCAGCCGCGTACTCCCGCACAGCAACAACATCCGCAGCGCTTTCCACAAAGGACTGACTGATCGCATCAACTCCCTGTTCAAGAGCAAATGTAAGACACTCGCGGTCATAATCGGTGAAGGCGCTGATCCCGAGGTCGATGCCGGGCAGGTTGAGTCCCTTGCGGGAGCGCAATTCTCCACCTACAAGGACCCGGCAGATGACCTCATTAGCCTCCACTCTTACGGTTTCAAGCTGGATAAGGCCATCATTCAGAAACAGGGTATCGCCCGGACTAACCGCCTCCGGGAGACGGTCAAAGCTAACCGAAGCCCGCGTGGCATCACCAACGATGTCCTGGGTCGTAAGGGAAAAAGAAGCCCCAGGCTGCAAATTAACCGGTTCATCGGCCAGACGGCCTATCCTCATCTTCGGACCAGGCAGATCGGCCATGATGGCGATTCGTCGTCCCGCTGCACGGGCCGAGGCGCGGAGGTTTTCGATAACCTGTTTGTGACCTGCAAAATTGCCATGCGAGAAATTGAGCCGGGCCACATTCATACCGGCCTGTATCATCGCTGCCATGACTTCTCGCGATTCCGATGCCGGTCCAATGGTGGCCACAATTTTAGTTTTCTGTTCCGGAAGCTTCATAATGAGTAGAGTAGTAGAGTAGGGTCAGGTCTTGAAATATCACATTCTGCCTTCTGTTTCCCTCGCAATCTCTTTGCTATCGTTAGTATAGTGAATCTTCAGGTAATCCGCAATCTCTTTCAGCAGATACCCATGAGCGACATGAGCATGGTAGACTGCACCTAGATATTCGATTCGTATCGGTCTCGCCATAGAAGAGAAGTAACTACAGCAGATAATTACTTATATTTCAAGACCTGACCCTAGAAGCTTATATTTCAAGACCTGACCCTAGAAGTTCTAGAAGTGCTTTTTAAATGTTTCGTCAAAAAGCTATTAAGCTGGTTAATAAAAGCCTGGCATTCCTTTTTACCAAATACCGATGGACCGCCCGTCATCATGCCGCTGTCTCTTAGCCCAGTCATCAGGTCACGCATAGCCAGTTTGTCCTTGATGTTGCCCTCCGTATAGAGATTACCTCTAGGGTTGAGCGCAAAGGCACCCTTGGCAACCACCCGGTCTGCAAGCGGGATGTCGGCAGTAATCACCAGGTCGCCCTTCTGTGCCAGTTCAACGATCCGATCATCGGCAAGATCAGGTCCGTCAGGGACTATAATGCTTGAAATGATAACTGACGGTTCATAACGTACCCTTTTGTTGGCCACAAAAACCAAGGGCACATGCAAGCGTATAGCGGTCCTGATCAGTAGATCTTTGGCCGTATTCGGAAATCCGTCCGCATCGACATATATTTGCATTCATAACCTTTTTAGTAAAAAAGCTGGATCAGCTCAAGCATCCAAAATCTCTTTGACTCGGCCTATTATGCCGCCTTGTAGGCGCACCTTGATGCCATGAGGATGACTGACCGATTTTGTGAGAATATCCTTGACGATGCCTTCAGACAGTTCACAACTGGACTGATTCTGCTTCTGGACGACCTTCACATGCATCCCAGGTTTAATGTTTGATCGGTTATTTCCATTCATAGTTAATTTCCTTTCGCACGGCTGTAGCCGCTACCGCGCTAACTGGTCTCCGGACGGGGCATGCTCGCTGTTCCCTGTAGTTTAGCTTTTTTGTGAAAGCCTTTTTTCGAAGGAGTGTTATTCAATGCCGGTGATGGCGGTAACGGATTTTTCCGGGATAAGCATGCAGCTTTTTGTGATCTCTATACCGATTCTGTCGAGCTGGAGCAGGCCGTATATAACTTTTTGGGTTTCCAGAAATAAATCGCCATAGCCTGCGGAATAGCGTTTTCCCAGCAGTCTCCTGTTTTCCCTCCTTAACGACTGGTTGAAATAGTCCACGATCCAGTCCAGGGCGTCGTCGACTATCTCGCTCGCTGCTGCATCCAACACGATACCGCGGGTCACATTCGCACCAGTGGCATCTTCCTCGATGGCATTCATGATTTCCCGGCCGGCTGTGGCTCCCATCAGGACTATCTCTCCACACTTGGCAAGAAGCTTGGCCAGTTGACGACTTTCAAATTCTGCACCGTCTGGAAGGATAATCCTGGAGCCTTTAATTTCCGTGATAGGCATGCGCAAGCCCGCACCCTTCAGGTGAATGAGTGATGAGGCGTCCCCTATGTACCGTTCTATCTCTTCTTTCCGCGCCGGTGGTACTTCTGTAACGCCTTTTACAAAGCCCAGACGTCTGTATATATTTTTGCGGGGTACGGGGATTGATATGGATTCAAAAAAAAGGACAGGTGCCATGAGAGATTATACGAAGACTCCTTTCCCGTGTGCGGTTCCTGTGGAATGCCTTTTCGGTTATACTTTTTTCTTTGCGATGTGCTTCATCAAACCACCGTCGCTGACAAGTTCCTGCATGAACGGTGGAATGGGCTCTATGCGAAGTGGACCACTTTTGCTGTCTAAAATCCTGATGCTTCCATTATCACCGTCCACTTCAATTTCCTGGCCATCGGAGACCATATCCCACAAATCTCTCGATTCAAAAATGGGCAGTCCGATGTTGAAGGCATTCCGGTAAAATATGCGGGCAAAACTCTTGGCGACGACACAGGAAATTCCGACGGCTTTGATGGCGATAGGCGCGTGTTCTCTCGATGAGCCACAGCCGAAATTTTCCCCTGCCGCAATGGTGTCACCGACACTGATTTTTTTCACAAATTCAGGATCGGCGTCTTCCATGCAGTGGGCGGCCAGCGCCTTAGGGTCGGATGTCGTTAAAGAGCGGGCCGGGATGATCGCATCGGTGTCTATGTTATCTCCAAATTTCCAGACTTTTCCTCTGAACTTCATAAAATCCACTCTTCCCCTGATCCCTGTCCCCTCACCCCTGTGTTATAATTCCTCCGGACTGGCAATCCGTCCCAAGACCGCCGATGCCGCCGCAATAGCGGGACTGGCAAGATACACTTCACTGCCAGTATGTCCCATACGCCCGACAAAATTCCTGTTCGTTGTGGAAACGGCCTTTTCGCCATCCGCCAAGACTCCCATGTGACCGCCCAGACAGGCGCCGCAGGTCGGTGTGCTGACCGCTGCCTTTGCATCAATAAATATCTCTATAAGGCCTTCTTTGATGGCCTGTTTATATATTTCCTGCGTGGCGGGTACAATGATCAAACGGACATGGGGCGCAGCCTTCTTCTTGATGAGAATGCCCGCTGCAACCCTGAGGTCTTCTATCCTGCCGTTTGTGCAAGACCCGATAACAACCTGATCAATCTTGACATTGCCCACCTGGCTGATCCCCCTGACGTTGGAAGGTATATGGGGAAATGCCACCTGGGGCTCGATGTTGCTGACGTCGATATCGATAACATCGGCATATTGAGCATCGGAGTCAGAGTTATAAAAACTGTAAGGCCGCTTTGCCCTCACCTCTACATAAGCCTTTGTTATATCGTCCGGGATGAAGATGCCGTTTTTTGCGCCTGCCTCGATGACCATGTTGGCGATGGTCAATCTGTCTGCCATACTTAGCTGCCCTACGGTTTCACCGGTGAACTCCATTGCCTTGTACAGTGCTCCATCGACACCAATGAGGCCAATGATATGGAGGATCAGGTCCTTGCCGGAAACCCATTTTTTCGTCTTGCCGTGAAAGACGACCTTCATCGTCTCAGGGACCTTGAACCAGACCTCGCCCGTCATCATGGCGGCCGCCAGATCGGTACTGCCGACACCGGTGGCAAAGGCTCCCAGAGCGCCGTATGTGCAGGTATGGCTGTCAGCGCCGATGACCAGGTCTCCGGGGAGAACGATACCCTGTTCAGGAAGGAGGGCATGCTCAATGCCCATTTCACCAACGTCATAGTAGTGGGTTAATTCCTGCTCCCGTGCAAATTCTCTCATGAACTTACACTGCTGCGCTGAATCGATGTCTTTATTGGGCGTGAAGTGATCAGGTATAAGCACCACCTTATGGCGATCAAAAACCTTGACACCCCCGGCCTTTCTGAATTCCGCGATAGCTATGGGAGCCGTTATGTCATTCCCGAGGGCGATATCCACCCTTGCGTTTATCAGCATCCCCGGATGTATCTCTTTGAGATCTGTGTGATGGCACAGTATCTTTTCTGTGATGGTCATTCCCACTGCGTTAATTCTCCACTCATTTATACAAATATTTCCTTACACCATTGTCCTTCTTTATACAACTTTAACCTTTTTCACGTCCCCCTTGAGGAATTCGAGGCGGTTTAACGCATTGATATATGCCTTTGCCGAAGCAACAATCACATCGGGCTCGGCGCCGCGTCCGGCCACGGAGCGCCCGTTATACTTGAGTTGAACCATGACCTCTCCTAAGGCATCGGTACCTCCGGTAACAGCGGAAACGACGTATTTCAGCAGGTGATAGTTGGTCTTGGTAATTTTCCTGATTGCCGCAAAGGTCGCATCCACAGGCCCGACGCCGAAACCCGCATCCTGAATGATTTTCCCGTCCACTTCCATCTGCATGGTCGCCGTAGGTATAGCCACATTGCCGCTTACCACATTGAGATAAATAAGTTTATACCTCTCAGCAATCTTGTACACTTCTTCATAGACAATGGCCTCTAAATCTTCATCAAAAATATCTTTTTTGATATCGGCCAGTTCCTTGAATCGCACAAATACCTTCTTCACATCACCGGAGGTCAGCTTATAGCCCATTTTTTTGAGATGCTCGGAAACGGCATGACGGCCTGAATGTTTCCCGAGAACCAGGTGGGTTCCGGAAATGCCGACTGATTTTGGTGTCATAATTTCATACGTACTCTTCTCCTTGATCAAACCGTCCTGATGGATGCCCGATTCGTGGGCAAAGGCATTAGCCCCGACAATTGCCTTGTTGGGCTGAACAGGTATACCTGTAATATGGGTCAAAAGTCTCGATGACTGGTAGATGTGTTCAGTCTTGATGCCCGTGCGAAATCCGAAGAAGTCCTTCCGGGTTTCCAGGGCCATGACAACTTCCTCCATGGCTGCATTCCCGGCCCTTTCTCCGATTCCGTTTATTGTGCATTCCACCTGCCGTGCCCCGTGTTTAACCGCGACCAGAGAATTCGCCACCGCGAGCCCCAGATCATTATGACAGTGAACAGAAATAACGGCCTTACGGATATTTTTGACTTTCTTAAACAGATAGTCGATAAGGCTGCCAAATTCATCGGGTATGATATAACCCACGGTATCGGGGATGTTCACGGTGGTAGCCCCGGTTGCGATCACCGCTTCCACCATATCACAGAGGTAGTCCCAATCCGTTCTGGTCGCGTCCATGGGTGAGAACTCGACATTCGGCGTATAGGCACAGGCATGGGCCACAGCGGCACGGGCCTGCTTCAGCACCTGGGCCCGCGTTTTCTTGAGCTGGTACTTCAGGTGGATATCGGATGACGAAATAAAGGTATGGATCCTTGGACGCGCCGCCTCTTTGATGGCCTGCCAGGCGCGATCAATATCGGTGAGATTGGCCCTTGCCAGGGCGGCAATCTGCGGCTCTCTAACCTCCCGGGCGATCTGCTGCACAGCCAGGAAGTCGCCATCTGAGGCAATCGGGAATCCTGCCTCAATGATATCTACCCCGAGTTTTTCGAGCTGCCGGGCAATCCGCAGTTTCTCTTCCAGGTTCATGCTCGCTCCTGGTGACTGCTCCCCATCCCTGAGCGTCGTGTCAAATATTAAGATCCGCTTTTTCTTTGTATCCATTTCACCCTCCATTCAATCTAATCCAAAAAATAAAAAAGGCCATGAGCTTTTATGAGCCCATGGCCTTTAGGTACTTTTTATTTAGGGTTGACTACGGATTACCTAAAAACGACGGGCGCCTGGTATTGAGTAAAAGGCGAAGAAGGGCGAGGACCAGCAGGATCGCGTTGCTGTTTGAATTAACCAATGCCTTCTTCATGCCAAACGTCACTTTCAGAAAATCCTTTTAATATTGAAATCAGAGTAAATCAGAATGGAACCACTGTCAAGGCATTTTTTCAAGACCAATCAGCCTGAAGTTAATTGTAAATCATGACGGAAAATAAATCCAGTATAGGAGGGATGAAACAGAGTATCGGTCTAAGGGTCGTAGGAAGCCAACCGAAAGATGGCAATTTAATCAATTATCGGAGCTGTGCACTCCACGAGTCAATAAAAATGAAAATCCTTAAAATCAATGAATACGATTTGAAATGGTGGATACCCTTCATTAATATATGATAGCTGATAGTGAGGTGTAAATCATGGCGACGTCATCCCTTACTTTCTGTTAGCCAGGGCTTGGCCGATTGCTTCACTAAGTCCCTTGAGCATATATGGCTTGCCTAAGAATACCTGGGGCAATTCAGGATGGTCGCCTGCCATCGCGTGGGCCTCATCGTAGCCGCTGGCCAGGATCACCGGGATGTTGGGTGCGAGTTTGCGCAGGGCCGTCAATGTCTCCCAACCGTTCATACGCGGCATGGTAAGATCGCAAAGGACGCAACTGATTTCATTCTGGTGCCGCCGGAAAACTTCCACCGCCTCGACCCCGTCCTTCGCTTCCAGCACCGCAAACCCCATACGGGTGA
>Ga0315273_10005138_pt1 | contig 16161 bp, 25 predicted proteins | sample YL17G02_0_MG_FD_205753 | JGI IMG/M metagenome (GOLD analysis project Ga0315273, IMG submission 205753) | Sediment microbial communities from Yellowstone Lake, YNP, Wyoming, USA - YL17G02_0 | ecosystem: Environmental > Aquatic > Freshwater > Lake > Sediment | place: USA: Wyoming | collected... | reverse complement strand
TATTTAATCTAGCAATAATTTTATTCTTTCTACTTTCTGTTAATATTCCAATTTTTGGGAGGTTATTTTTATCAGCCATCCCGTTCCATTTTTCAAAATAAAAAGCATATTCCTTTTCTTTTTCTTTATCCTTTTCTTTATCCTTTTCTTTATCCTTTTCTTTAGGGCTTTCCAAACCCTTTGTATAGGGTATCCATAGGGTATGCTTTTTTAACTCACGGATATAGCTTTGTATGGGTTTTGAGTTTGAATTTTCATCTAAAACGCCATATTGGAAATCTATAAACTTTACCATCCACCAGTTGCCAGCAGGTGTTATATAAAGCCGTTTATTACCAAGGACTTTAATAAAATCATCCCAGTCAATAGTCCACCTCAAATGGAATTCTACTAGCCTTTGATTAGGCTTCCATAACCCTATGGAAGAGCATTTATCAAGAATATATTGATAGACTAATTTGTACTCATTAGATAGTTCCATATACCATAGGTCGTCCCATTTATCGGTATCAGTAAATCTTTTAGACATGATCACCCCTTGTTTTAGATGTTTACTTGTTTTAAAAAGACGGCGAGGAACCAGGCCCGGCTCCTCGCCAAAACAAGTAGGTACCAATATTATACCCTACCGCCGGTCTTTTGTCAATCGTTTTTTCTGTTGTATCTGCGGCTTTTATAAGCCCGCTTATTCCTCGCCCGGTTCCGGTTGCGGATCGTGGCAAACCGCACTTCCTCCTGCTCAGGAGTTTCGGTTTTTTTGGGGTTGTGTTTAATCGCAAACATATTATTTCTCCTTTTTTATTTCCTGTTTACCGCCCCGGGTCATCTATCGGGTCATCGTCAAAAGCCGCCTGTCGCTCCATCACCGCCTCGTGTTCGTCAAAGTTCTCCCGCAGGTATCGGTTCCATTCTTCATCGGTGTATTCGATCATGTCCATTCCTTTAAACCGCTTATAAAAATGAGCCCCACATTTGCAACATTTTAAATGGTCACCAAAAAAACCTATCTTGTGCCGATGGTTTAAATGTTCGCAACTCATAAAATATCCTCGCATGCTTTTTTAATCGGTTCGCTCAAATCGTCAAAACTTTCAGGATATTTGTCTAAAATAATATAACTTTGTTGGTCTAACATTACCCGTTCGTCCTCAGGAAAGCACTGTTTCAACTCCGGCTCCGTCAAGGCGTATAGTGATCTATAATATTTTCGACCGTTTTTTTTATACAGCTTTTCGTCAACTATTTTTATTTGTCGTTTACCAAAAAGTTCCAAAAACCGCCCACTAATCGTATGTAATGGCACGCCCATATAATCCGCCACCTGGTGCATAGTCACCGGGACTTTAAGCAGCCGCATGGCCCCGATGATAGCAAGCTGGCAACGGGTAAGGTGGCCCGTGGCGCTGATATTGTCGTAGGCGGTTAAACTATTTTTATTCATGATGCTTAGCCTGATAAAGGTCCTCTTTTAATCTTGATATTTCATTTTCTAATTTAGCACATTTAGTCAAATATTCATTATAATATTTTTCGTATGTATTTCGTTCGTTTTTATATAAGTTTATTTGTGTTTTTGATATTTCATCAAGACGTTCTAAAATACAAAGTCTAGCTTTTTCAAAATAACTTCTACCAAAAGATACAGATACACTCCATGGAATATCCTTATCTTCGGGGTCCCATTGTACTTCGTCTTTTAAAATAAGTTGAGTAATCCCGTCAAATAATGTTCTATTAAAAGCCGCATGTTTCGCAAATTCGACTAAAAATAAATCATTTTTAATAATATCGCCAATATATATTTTAATAATCCCATCTTTTATATCCATTTTTATCTCCTTTTAAAACTTCGTGGTCAACCTTATGCTCTATGCTACCGGGCATGTGTGGTTCGTTACCGTAGCCTCGACCACGTATATAATCGGTTACTGTTTCCCTAGTTTAAATTACCAGTAATTTCCGTAGGTTCTGGATTACCTTCTGCGATTGATTTTAAAATTCGACTTTGTATGTCTTGTAGCATTCCAATAATCTGGTACATATCAACGGCCACCGTACCAAAATGGTTTTCGATTTTAATATCAATCTTTTTACCATCATCTGTAATATAGATATTTAACTCTTTCATAATGTTTATCCGAACGGATTAGTTTCATCTGGGATAGAAGTAGCACCAACATTACCGGCATCTTTACTTGCACTATCTTTCCTGACACCAACAAATTGAACATGATTAGCCGTAACAGTAATTTTAGACCGTTTTTCTTTTTCTTTCGTTTCCCATGTTTCCTGGGTCAGCCGCCCCTCGATAATTACTTGACTACCCTTTGCTAAAAACTTTTGGCAAGTATCAGCTAATCCAGCCCATGTCACAACTTCAATGAAATCGACATGTTCTTTTTCCTTATACTTATAATTGCTCGCAACCGTGAACTTGCACAATGATGTAGTCCCAGCCATTTTATGTTCAGGGTCTTTTGTCAACCTTCCTACCAACACAACCATGTTTAAATCGTTCATACTTTTGCTCCTGTTAAATAAGTATTTTTAAATTTTTCTACATCAAGTCCTAAATAATTTGCCAATAATGGGATGGCATCGTCAACAAGTTTCTGGAACTTTCCTTGTCCCATAGATTGAAAAGATATGCTGTCTGGTATTTTAAAAGTTTCCTTGCCTATCTGGATAAACTTCGACCGTCCAGTTTTCATTTTTACCCATTGGAGTACCTGGTCAGCGTTTTCAAATTCGCTACGGATATTTCCTTCTCCGTCCATTATTTCCCTTGAATTTTCCGCCACCACCTGTAAGGCTCGCCAGAAAAATCTATGCTGTTTTACAGACCGAGCGTCTGAAATATCAAGAGCAATCTCTTTTCCAGCAGGGAGTTTAAGTATTGCTTTTAAATCTTCGTCCCCGAAAGGTACTAAAGTATATCCTTCAACTTTAAAAAGATATTTCACTTTTTTTCACCTCTTTTAGATAAAAATTACAGAATTTATTACAGTCGCAATACTCTTCACACCGGATATTCCTACCAGGTCGATGCTCAATACTATGATTTTTCCCCATATCAGCAATCATATTTAACGCTTCCAGTTCTGTATGGCAAACCTTGACCGCACTTTTTCGCCCGTCCCTCATCACAGCCCATGTGGTATCTTTAGCCCATCTTTCCTTTGCGGAACATACAAGAAGTTCATTATCATTCTTATCTTTGTATTCTTCAATAAACTTTATCCGTTCCTCAATATAGGTCTGTTGCGCACCTTCTGCCCATATTCTTATGGGGAGAACACAAACTTTTTCAGGGTAATTAGTCACTTTTTGACTATCACTTTTATTCCAATCACGGATAAAAGCAACAACCTTTATTTCATCGGCAATTATATTCTTAGTTTTCCTTAGTAGCCAATGGTAAATATTGACTTGCTTTTCCCATTCTTCTAATCGACTACCGTAAATGATAGTCCATGCCGAGGTATCCTTGTAATCATAAAGAATTGTTTTTTTACCCTCTCTGGTAAGCAAGTCAAGAGTTCCACTTAATTTTATTCCTTCAACCTCATGTTCCATATACAATTCTGAAATGTCGTCAGGGCCAGACCCTCGTTCAATAATTGAATGAATGGCCTGTCCCCGCAAAGACCAGAGCCGGTCACTTGCATCAATCTCAATTTCACTTTCATGACGTTTAGTCAAGTGAATTATGCGAGGTGAATTAAGTATTTGAGTAGCGGAGTAATCCGCTCCTTTGTGTTTATCGACCTGTACCGCCCGAAGAATGGTGCTAGGCAACCCGTAGAAATTTGTTATTTTCATTTTAAAATCCTTGTTCATTCTCTTGTAGCCGTACAAGAGTAGCATTTTTATTAGCAGCATTCAAGGTCAACCAGTTACCATTGTAGGATGGTATGGCTGCCTTGATAAAATCAGTAAATGTTTTTTCGTTCCACCCCAAATTTTCAAGTATCTGGTCACACTCTAGGCGTTCTTTATCAAGAGCAAATTTAACAACATTGTTAATTTGCTCAACAGTTTTATTCTCTATTCCAGCCATAAATTCCTTGTACCTTTTAATTTTAAGACCGCCAATAATAGCTTCTGCTTTCTGGATAGCCGCCAACTTCTCCTGGTCAACTTTTAAAACTTCTTTTTCATGCGTTCCGTCAAGGTCAAGATTGCTTTCATCCCATAACTCTAATCCAAACCCGAATAGATTACTTGCTTTTTTAATGGCGTTGGCGTATGCCGTCTTTGACATCTTGTCAGGGTCGAATATAATTTCACCTGTTTTTTTGCTTTTTATAGCAACGTCAGATCCTACCCCATCTCTTGATACACCACACACCTTTAAAGTCACAATGACATTAACCATGGGAAGCCCGGCCAATGTCGTCCACGATGTTTCCTTAATAGTACAATCCCACCTGTCCCCAAAGTTTTTATTCAACACGAAAATCGTTTTATCTATGGGGATATAATCTAAAACCGGCCTACCAGGAACGGTTTTTTTCTTTATCCAACTATCATCAACTTTCGCTGATAATGTTTTTACAACCTCACCATCGTTTTTTACTTCAATCATTTTTTACTCCTTTACTTTTTACAACGAGACATATTCTTACTTTGTCTCCGTTGTTATTTTTACCAGCGTGATAAACAACAAAATACGTTCCCTCACTGCTATCATGAGTTTGAAATGTCCCCTTGTCCATAATTTCATTATATAACTCTAAATTACCTTCTTTATTTCCTTGCATCTCTACACCATTCCAATCAAAAGTAATGGAATAAAAATGTCTTTTTAACATTTGTATTTCATATACTTCGGTTAATTCAATCAAGCTTTCAATAGTCATTCGGTACTCCTTGATAGGTTATATAAATTTAATTTTTCCCTTATTCGTATCCACCTGAACCATATAGTAATTATTTCCATAGAAAAGCAAAATGTAATATAATAAAATCCCATCATCATCTCAATTTCATATTTATAAATAAGATAAAATAGAAACGCCGCTTGAAGAATACCTTTTGTTTCCTGTAAAATATACTTTTCCATCGTTTACTCCTTGATTTTACCGTCAAAGAGGACAGTAACAGAGTTAATTCTCGGTTTAATTTCTTTTGCTTTAAATATTCTGCCCGGTTCATATTCTACCCCCTCGAATAGTTCGTTTGGCTTAATGCCGTAAAGCATACAGAGTTTACATATTTCTTTAATGCTCGGTTCAAACTTGTCTGTTTCCCATCTATAAAGGGTCAAGTTCTTTTTACCGAGATCAACCGCCGCAGCGTTCATTGGGTAGGATACCAGGATACCGTTGTCCTGTTTAATCAAAATCCGTTCCCGAGCCTTTCTAAGATTTTTTCCAAACATATACACATTATAATTCATAATATGACATTTGTCAAGTCATAAAGTGAAATATTTTAATTTTTTAAAATAAATTGCTTTTTTTCTGGAATGCTACTATAATTACAGTATGATAAAACTAGATAAAATAAATATTGACGACTACTACACGGTTGGGGAACTGGCCGAAAGGATTGGCGTTAAGGCGACAACTGTTAAAAGCTGGATAAATAGAGGTACTAACCGGCTTAATAAATCTGTTATCGTTGGTAAAAAAATTTATATCAGCGGGAAAACTTTCGCTGATTTCTGGTATGACAGAATGATAGCGGGTAAATCTACCGAGATAAACGAAACCCCAGAGCAAACCCCCCAACCGCCGATACCAGACACGCAGTCGCAGCAGCAGCTACCACCACTACCCTACGGCCCCGAAGAGTTAATTTCGACTTCTTCCCTTCCAGCTGAGAAATGAGATTATTATTTATAATTACTGTTTTCTGGTTAGAACATACTGTTTTAAGTGAAAAAATCACCTTATCTGCGGTGAAAATGGCATTTGTCAGGTCGGAATAGACCTCATACCTTCGGATAAACTCTTTTGCTTCTGCCGGAGGAAGGCAAACGAACCCCTGGATATTTGTCGCTTTAGTGTAACCGGTTGATATAATCAACGAGGTCATTAGGATTATCTGGCAAAGTCTTATTTTCAATTTTTTCCACCTTCTCTTTTATTTTACCGAGTATAATTGACTTTGAAGATACGCCTTTCTCTGCTTCTACAATGGCTTCCAGAAGCGTCCTATTGGTCGCTATGAGCCTTTTAATGTCATCTTCGAGTTTAGCTACAACCGCCTTGAAATAGTCCCTTCTATGACCAGTAATCCACCATAAGACGAATAATACTATTAACCCGATAAGACAAGGGAAAAACAGTATCTGGTATATCATTTTGATCCCATATTTTCAGCAGCTTTTTGTAGTCCTTTTCCAACAACCCCCGCTCCGGCCATCCAGATACACCCATTTACAATATTTGACCCCATGTCCTGTCCTTTGTAGATAGCAAGGCAAGCGGCAATAGCAAAGATAAGTACCCCCGAAAGAGTAACAATAAAGGAAAGAAGCCGCCCCATAGAGGGACTTTCTGGGTCAGAAGAAAAAAACCCTTTCTTTACTTCCGGTTCCATTATTTCACCTCCGACACATAATCAGCCGATACCCACCCATCAGCAATCTTGTACCACTTGATAATTTTAGCAATAATTTTAACCTTCATCCCCGCTTTTGCAGCACCAAGGATAGGAGATTTTACCGTATCGTTTGAACGAATAGATACACCCTGCCCAATAACCATGCCATTAGTGTCAACGAATTTCGAGGAAGCATATCCTTTCACTTCACCAGTATCGACAAGGTAATAGTCACATTGAATATCGGTTACATCAAAGACAATACCAGCTTTCGTGACACCTACCTTTTCACTTTTAACTGACGGTTCTACCCGGACATTACAGTCTGAAATTGTCTTGATCTTTTCACCATAAGCCAACCCAAGAAGTAAAGCAATAAAAACTAATCTCATTTTATATTCTCCTTATTTTATTTATATAGTTAAAAGTAAAATAACGTAAATTTTATTTTACTTTTATTCTATCAGTTCAATAATCCGTTTAATCAATATTCCTTTTTCGTTGTATTCATCGGTAACCCGTTCTTTTCTCGGCGGCCATGTACGAGGAGTTGAAATAGGTTTTAAAATAAACTGATTTTCAGGACGATTATCTATCGGGCCATATGTATTACCCCGGCATCCTACGCATGCAGCCGTCCCAGCCAGGCTACAACAACAAAAGTTCATTTCTGTTTCCTTTTAAATATCTTTTTAACATGGGTATGTCCCCATTTAAAATAAAAAAATGCAAATACTAAAGCACCTAGAATAATAATAGTAAAAAACGCCAGTTCCCCATTCCCTGAAAATTTAAAATCAGTACCTTTCTTTTCAACCGAAATTGTTCCGGTTATTAAAGTTTCTCTTTGCATAGTGGGTTACCGGGTGCGACCCGATCCAGCCAGTTTTTAACCTTGCGGTTCCGGCATGGTAACGCTACCAACCCACAAACGGCCCCCGAATTTCGCATGCTTCCCATACTATCCATTGTTGGTTAGTATTCTTCGCAGAGGCGCGGGGGCCTGATAACTTGCCCTGGTGCGGCATAAACCTGGAGAGGAGGTATGTCCCGTGGCAAGTCATATGTTTTATTATACTACATTTTCCCGATAAACGCAAACTCCCCGGTTATCATCTGCTTTTGTAACTCCACCGCCCGCGTCCCAACCTGTTTAAACCAATCGCTATCTTCCATCTCTTTACCAGCCAGCACCCAGTCCCCCGCCTCGACCGCCGATAAAAACTTTTTAAAACCGCTTAGCCTGACAACGCCCATATTAAAAGCCATGTTATACATCACCCATGCCCGTGGTTCGTCCAGCTTTTCCACCCAATGCCAACGCCCATTAACGGCCTTGATAAAATCTTCTATGTCATTACTCAATAGATACTCCGCTTCCGCTTCTGTAATCCCCCTGTCGTCAAGGTTTCGGCCAAAGCCGATAGTTAACTTTCCCGCCGTACATAAATACGGTTTAAGCCGCAACGCTTCATGTCGTTTAATCTGGTCAATCCCGTTTTTGCTCATCTGGTATCCTTATCATATCAAGTTTTGTTTTTAAAATAGCCATTTCTTTTGTAAACTGTAAAGCATATTCATTTATAATTTTACTTGTTCGTTCATTCGTGGCATGTCCTTCTTCCCATAAGTTTTTTCTACCTTCTTTAGCATCAGCAATAGCATTATTAAAATCACATTTCTTTACAAATTCTTTTTCCAGTCGTAATTCAAATGCGTCAATCGTGGAAATTACTTTCCTACCAATATAATTTATCCATATCGAAACGAATATCAGCATAAGACCATTTGAGCAGAGTGCAATTACCGTTTCCTTAGTCATTATAATATCCTTATTTTTTATATCCTAAATCTTTATCAGTTAGTTTATCAACTCTAGTTTTATTATGTTTAGTAAGTATTTTCAATATTTCATTATTTAATCTGGTCTGTTCTTTTTTATTTGCTTCTGGGTCACCGGCAAGTCTTTTATTAACAATATGCTTCGCTTGACTTAGATTATTTATCGCCCCTTTTAAAGATAACCAATAATCTCTTTCGGTTCGTTTCTGGTCAATTTCAAACGAGGGTAGCCCAATTATAGTTCGTTTAAAAATAGTTTTCATTTTCTCTGGTTCTCTGCTGCTAATCCTTCCCAATCCTAACCAGGCCCTTTTCTTAGGCGTTCCAAAAATAGATACATCGGTATTCTTTAAAACACTTTCAGTTACTCTTTCAACAGTCTGTCCCAACCGAATACTTCTTACATTCTGACCAGCGAAGGCTTCCATAAAATCAACAAACCCTTTCCCTCGTTTTTTAAATGGGACACCAAGAACATTTTCTCTTAACCCTGCACCTTCCGGTTCAAGTTGCGCTCTAGTCTGAAAATTCTTGTTTGCTATAATTGATAATGGAGTTTTTAAATGAGGAAACAAAGAAGCACCAATACTGTTCCACGGTTGCGCCCATTGAACCAATTCAGCGAAAGAAGTTAAACCCCGCAAATTAACAACATCGAATGTTTTAGTTTCAGGGTCGTATCCAGTTCGGAGCGTAGCTTCACCCAACCAATCTCGCAGCAATCCTCTATTTATTCGATCGTCTGGCTCCGTTGATAATGTGTCAAGTTTTTCAAAAACAGTCGGGATAATGTTTTTCATCATCACCGGATTACGTCTAATAATATTAGAAAGATATTTTATCGTTCCTTTCTGGAAAGCATAAAATGGCATAGCACGAGCAATACCAGCCCGTTCAATCCTATTAAGGTTCCCATAATCTATTGTTACAAGTTTTGTATTCTGGACGGCTTCATCAAACGGCATTTTCTTTAATTTTTCCATAAAAATATTAAGACGAAAAACCGCTTCATTAAACTCGCCCATATTCATCATCTGGTTTATAGGTATCTTCCGGCTGGATATAATTTTTTGAGATAGTTCACCAGGCTTCGCTACAAACCTCAAGGCTCGTTCTCCAAACTTTCCAGCTGCAGATTGAGCATCGAATAAAGGTTCGCTGGCAATATCCCACTGTTTTAATTTCTGGGCGACCTGTATTTTACTTAAATCAACAACCCCTTCTTTTTCTAGTTTCCTTAAAAGTTCAACCGTGGAATTTTTATTTAATATCCCATATTCCCTGACACCACGCCCCATAATATCATTGTCAAGAAACGCTCCCCATAATTCCTTAGCCGTCCATTCTTTGCCAACGGCATCCTTCAAAATAATATCTGTATCTTTAACCTCTCCTTTAGCCAATCCAACCATCGCCTGATAAACATCACTTTGTAAATCTTTCCTGTTTTTATTTACAATTCTAACAGCTTTCCTCATATCAAATAACATCTCATGCGGGTTCCCATGTATAATGTATTCGACTAAAGTTTTTATAGTATTATCAATGACATTTCTTATGTAATAAGCAGGGAAAAGGAAAAGAGTTGTACTTTTAAAAAGTTTTTCCATCCCCAGATACCACTCTTTCAACATCGTTCCGAGGTGAGGGTCAAGGACAGAAGAAGGGTCACGGACAAACTTTTCTAAATTACTCGCTTTAAATGATTGCCATACATCATCTCGCATGACCATGTTATATTTTTTACCAGGAGCCAGTCCCAATTCGACTAATTTATTATCACTTAGAGTAGCAAACCCAGGTAGGTTTATTTTTTTATACCCTGCAAACTTTTTACCTTCTTCAACTAAATCAATAATGCCAGCTTTTTTACCATCGACAACAAGGTCATTCATAAAATTAACTGCTTTAATTCTTTGAGAAGTATCAATTTTATTAAAGTAATTTAAAGCAGGGTGATTAGTTAAGTATAAATCGTCAATTAAAGTATTCTTTGCTCTACTTATTAAATCAGTAGTATTAACTTTTTTTGCTTCTTCAAGCATAACCCTAATTCCAGTTTCCCCGACACCGGCTTCTTTCGCCCATGCTTTTACATAATTACTATCTTTTATTTCATCCCATTTCTCTGCTAATTTTTTTGCGCTTTCATATGTTTCAAATAAAGCATCATCTCCCACATCCAATGCTTCTTTAATTTTTTTGTCTATATCGCTTTTAGAACCAAGCGATACTAAATCGCCAATCGTATGGTTGCCATACGCCAGGCGTTGGTCAGTAAGAAATAATGCGGCAACTTTTTCTGCATCGGTAAAATCTTGATTAGACTTTGCTAAAATATTATAAATACTAGCCCGATGCTTAGATACTTCTTCAAGAGAAAATCCTTTCCACGTTCTTCCTTTACTGAAAATAGTATTGATAACTCTGTTTAAAAGTTTACTTGATTTTATAATCTTTTCTTTTCCCTGTTTAGTAAGCGTACCCCAATCAATCTGTTTTATGTAATCACTTTGAGTAAACGCCGATATTCCGGCCTTATCCAATACTTCTCTATATTTACCAGTAGTATCTTTTTTAACTTTTTGTCCTACGTCAACAGCATAATCAATCAATTCTTTATGGGTAGTTCGCCAATTCTTACCTAAAATATCCTCAAAATCAGCAAATCCCATTTTATAATCATCGACTATATCACCGTTTTTTATATTAAATATTCTAGCCGCATATTTCCCATCCGTTCCCATACTTCCATACTTTGCCGCAATATTAAAAGCATCCATTTCTTTTCTGGTAAGTCCAACGGCATCATCTAAAATAGGGTCAAGCGGGTCAAGAGGTTTATAAACAGTATGGATTTTATCTGCAATATTTTTTATTACGCCTTGTTCTATTTTCGCTTCTTTCATGAAATTATCCATAGCGGAAGCAGGGACAATTTCTAAATCTCTTACACTATTAGCGACATTTTCCAGACCAACCTTTCTTAAATAATCTTCAAGTTTTATAAGCCCGGATAGCCGTAATGATTTTCCTGTCATTCCCGCACTCTTTACAACTGTTTCCCATCCCTTCCCAAACTTTTCGGCAATCTTCGCTTGAGCCGTAGCGAAAGGAATTATTTTAGCGGTCGCCCCGCCTTTGTTAAATGCCCCCAAAGGATTAAGTTCAAACGCTATCGCCCCCTGCTGGCCTTCCTTTATTCTCTCTGCCATGGTTGCCCCGAGTTTAGGAATATCTGTTTTAAGATACCCCAATTCGTCCATCGTTTTATAGAGGGTTTTATTTTTAATAATATCAACAGGAGTATTGTTTAAATACTGTATCGTCCCATCTGCTCGTTTCCCGATAGTGTAAAGAATTTCATTATTGGCGGTTTTTGCGATAGCCCCGGCAGCGTCTAAAGCGGGAGCAATCTTCCCGCCCTTTGCCATAGCAGCAATTTTACCAGCAACAGTTTTTGCACCAGGGGCAAGGTAAGTTGTAATGTCACCGAAGATAGGAGCGAGAAAATTGATATACGGTTTATACCTTTGCCATTCGAGGTTCTCTCGTAAATCAATATTCGCCGCTTCGAGGGCATCGGATAATTGCAGGTGGCTTGAAAATAAAGGGACTTTCTCCATCCCGAGTTTTTTAGCATTTACATTAAACGCTATATTCAAAGGGACATTAAAAGCACTTCCTATTTTACCAAGGACTTTTAAAAAGGTAGGCTCGGTTACTTCTCGATGTTCAATGTCTTGCTTTAATTCTTTCCGTGCTTTATTTTTAATATCAACAATTTTTATTATATTTCTATAACCAGCAAGAAGATCAGCCATAATATATCCTTACTATATTAACGTTCAGACCGCAATCTTCTTAATTTAAGTTTTTCAAAACCAGATAATTTCCCTTGACCGCTTTTTTCTATCAGCCTATCTATTTCTTCATAGTTACGTTTCATTCGTTTGACACTAACACTAAACGGAATTTTCTCTTTTACTTCCCTTAACCTAGTGCTTAATCTTCTCGCCCCTCGCCATCTAGTTTCTGGGGTGGCAGAATAGTACATTTTGGCAGTAAAATTTTCTTTTGGTGTTTTAGGATATTCTTCCTGGAATGCTGGCATTAAAACTTCTTCTGCTTTAAAAGGGATGAAAGGTGTAGGATTTAACTTAGGATATTCAGAAGGTGCTGAAACCCCTTGTGCGTTGTTCGTTGCCGATATGAATTGTTGTGTAGGGGTTGGCTCTGGTGGCCGTTCTACTGAAGAAGCGTAATTACCGGCAATTTGTGGTTGTGCCGCCAGCGAGGTAGGAGCAGTTTGTTCTGTTAATCGTAAAGGATATTTATCTCTTGCCGCATCTCGTATATCAGCCCTTGTTTCTGCATAAGCAGTTTCCCACGCCGGTAATTCAGCATTTGGTATTTGCTTAGCTTTAAATAATTCTGTGAATACTTTTATTAATCTTTTCGTATCTGTTTCTGCGCCAGTCCAAGAGCTTCTAAATTTATCTTTTATTTCTTCACTTGACATTGTTTTCACTTCGGGGGTTGGGACAGGAGCATTTAAAGTATCTTTTACATCATTACTTTCTGCATAATCAGCAAGATTTGAATAATTTAAAAAAAGAGGGTTTTTTTGGTCTGAAAATATTGTATTTAGGAAAGGAGTTTTATCTTCATTTTCTAAATACCCAGCTTCCTTTTTTATAAGATCATAACTTTGTTTCGCTTTCCCTTTGAAAATATATTCCCCTTCACCAGAATTAACTGCCGGATTAGATGTTTTTATATCTGATAATTTTTCATTTACAAAGCCTATATAATCAGATAAAACTTGTTTTATATCGGTGGCCGGGCTATCATACCCTTTCGCTTGATATTGTGGTAATTGTTTCCATTTCGCCCAAGGCGTAATTCCACTAATGTCAACACGTAATTTAGCAAGGTCTTTATCCGTACCACCATATTTTTTTTGTGCATGTTCAAGAGCCGCAATTCTTTCACGGGAAGCATTTAATTCTTCCGCTATTTTATTTTTTGTTTGGTCATCTCTAGCCCCATCAAATTCTTTTTGTAGCAAACTATGATATTTTAACTCTCTGTCAAGGGTCGCCCTGCCAGAAATAGCCCCTTCCTTTGCCCCAATTTCTTCCATAGAAAAACCATGTTTTAATTGCAACATTTTCATGGACTGTTCCCACTTAGCCCATTGCATTTTAGTCAGGTTCTTATTTTCCATATTTTTGAGGATAATATCCCTTATCATATCTACCCCGCCACCAGCGACCTGCCCAAACACACTGGCCGCTTCTGCTCGCCGCCACGCCGACTTTGTATCTATCGCCATTAGTAACTCCTTCCCTGCCGAAACGCATTGGCAAGCCTTTGGTTTTGTCTATTCCCTGCACCAGTAGAAATCATTTGTCCTGTCGTTGCCCCAGCCTGAGCAATCATTCCCGCCACCGGGTGAATTACGCTTAATAATCCCGCCACCGATTGGTGAATACGATTAAAGGTATTCACAATATTCATCCTTCGGCTAATATTCGCCACCGCTTTATCATATTGAGCCTGGTCATATTTCCGAGCGGCATATCTTTCATTGATAAACTTCCCTTCCGCTGTTTTGTTAAATTGAGAAAAGTCCCGGTTAAACTTTTGGACATTCTGTTGGAATTTCCTTTGCACGTCTTTCGCCATTTCCGTAGCAAACTGTTGGCGAAGTTGTTGTATCTTCTCTCGTTTGGCGAATTGCTTTTCGGTAATATCCTTCTGCTCTTTCTCGGTTAAAAGCAAATCCGCCCGGCCTTGTAGATCGCCTAATTGCTGTTGGGCCATCCCGGAAAAACCCAACCCGGAAGAGGTCTGCTGGCCTTGTAATTGCCTTTGTGCCTGTTGTTGTTGACGAGCAATCTGTTGATTTTCAACCTGACTTTGTAGTCCCCTCTGCTTTTCCTGTTGAGAAAAGAGGTTCATGAAATCCTGTTCTCGTTGAGCATATCCAGTAGTATCTGCCACCGGTTCCTGAAATAATGGCTGGCCACCGATAAACTGCTCGGTTGGTAAAGAGAAGTTTTGTGAATATGCCATTATTGACCCTCCGGCAAACCAAAGATTTTTCTAAACCTTCTGCTCATAGTTTTTACTTCATTATTATTAACAAAATATTCCTTACTATAATCACTTTGAGGGATACTGCTTTGATATTGGTCAGCATAAGTTTGAATTTTAGTGGCAGGGTTTGAAGAATATCCGAATTGATTAAAATAATCTTCATTTATAGGGGTATCACCTGTCGGTTCAGATTGTTGATTGAATGGTAAATTAGCGAATGAGGTACTCCCGAGATAAACCGGTTTCCCTTCATATTGTAAAAGTTTATCTTGTTCAGCTTCTCTACCCAATCTTTCCTCTTTCATCTGCCCTGAAAACCCTGTGTCGCCCTGACTATACTTGAAAACATTGTTGATAATATTCCCCGCCCCGCTAAACATACCGGAAATAGCCGATTGCTTCGCCTCATCAGTCAGTCCTAGACTTAACTGTTCTGCCGCCACGTTCCTGGCATCGGACAAATCCCGCAATAAATACGACCACTGTTCCTGGTACTGTTTCGCCATATTATTTACATCTTCTTTCGCATATTGCTGGGCCAGTTTAATATCCTCTTGTTGCTCTTGAAGGCTTTTAGCGAAGGCCATAGATTGCTCTTTTAAGGCCAAATCCCGCCCCTGCCGCTGCGTCTGTCCCTGCTGTTTGGCAAGATCACCAGCCATCTTATATTGGCTCGCTCCTTGTCCAAACGCTCTTCCGCCGGTCAAGCCTTGAATGTCCCTGCCAATAGGGTTAAGTCCTCTTATATCAGCCATGGTATCCCCTTATGGATGTTCTAAATTATACACCCGCTGGCGTAAATCGTTTAGTTCTTTCTGCATTAAAGACAATGTTTCAAACATCATCTGGAAACTCTTATCTGCCGCCTGTTGCATACTTTCCTTATCTTTTATCGGGATAGGCCGCTGGACAATGGCAATCTTTTCATTTTTCATATTCATCTGATCGCCCCATCCTGGTACTCTATCGCCACCCCTCGGATATTCATTGGCCTAGTCGTGGATATTTTAAAACTCGCCGTCCTTCCTTTCGATACATTTTTAGGTGGAATGAATATTTTCTCGTCAAAGTTAAGGTTCTGTCGTCCATAATTATAAATATCTTGTATCGCTTGTATTTCAGGCGGGATTGCATAAACTTTTAATGTTCTATTTGTTGCGTCAAGTAAAATATCATTTGATACCCGTACTATAAAATCACCGCCGGTAAATTTTTCTTGAATGTATGTTTCCGGTTGGAAAATAGGTTCACCATCAATATTCCCTGCGTCTAAATACATCCCGTTTTCAAGTTTATTAAATTCAGCTTCTGACGCTATCTCTATTAAATCGCCAGACATTGTTATTTGACTTGCGGTTATTTCAAAATAATACGCCGGATTAGAAATTACATCATCGTATAATCTAAAATCATCTATACTGCCCGTCAGGTCATAAGAAGATAAAAACGACTTATCCGAAGCACCGAGCAAAGTTTCAATATTATTCCTGTTAAAAGTGAATTGTTCAGGAAGGTCTTTTTCATCTACCATTTCCTCGTCCGCATAAAGCCTAGCCCTGCTATTTTTGTTATCTATCACCAGAGCAATAAATCCCCATTCATTAAGGGTTTTTATAATACCACCTTTCAAGTCAACTTTATATGTCGGAGTATGAAATCGGA